>Ga0080013_1000155_pt1 | contig 95166 bp, 82 predicted proteins | sample ETNvirenome_6_85_FD_69236 | JGI IMG/M metagenome (GOLD analysis project Ga0080013, IMG submission 69236) | Marine viral communities from the Pacific Ocean - ETNP_6_85 (SPADES assembly) (version 2) | ecosystem: Environmental > Aquatic > Marine > Oceanic | place: Pacific Ocean | collected 2013-06-19
GTAGGATTTCACAAATCAGCTGCAGGATCTATGTACATTGGGACCACACCGATTGAGTCAATTACTAACTTTAGTGCAGCAGATGCTACTCCAGTTGCATTTGATTTTACTGTAACAGGATCAGCAGCACCTACAGCTAGATTCAATGCCGGCGACATTGTTGGAATCTCAATAAATCCAACAAATCCACCAGATGACTGCAATGTAACAGTTATTTGGGAGCTGATGACACATAGAATTACTTCTGGATCTGCTATCTAAATTAAAATTGTACATTTTAATAAAATATCTCTATATTAAAGAATAGATCTAATTAATCAGCTTCTTCTATTCTAGATTATATTAATTGGATAAATTGAGTAGAATATCTTTATAAATTCTACCGGAGAATAGATGATATCATTTAATAATGATCTCTTTTCGTCTAAAAAAGAAATAGAGATCCCAGCTAATTGTGAAATTATTTTCGTTTCAGATATGTTTAGTTCAGACTACGTAGGTGGTGCTGAAATGACTACTGATGCACTTATTGATAGTTCGCCATTTAATGTTCTGAGGCTTCATTCTAAAGATGTCGACCTAAGCATCCTTGAAAAAGGTATTTCAAAATATTGGATATTTGGTAATTTCTCTCAATTAGATATGAATCTAATACCTAGCATAGTTTCAAATATGAAATATTCTATTTTAGAATATGACTATAAGTACTGTAGATATAGATCACCAGAGAAGCATCTATTTTCAGAAAATTCTCCATGCGACTGTCATAATCAGATCCATGGAAAGATTATATCTGCATTTTTCCATGGATCAAAGTCTCTGTGGTGGATGTCAGAATCTCAAATGGAGAAGTATCATACTGTTTTTCCATTTTTAGAAGAAGGAGATAATACTGTTCTATCATCTGTATTTGATGATAACTTCTTTGCATACATTAAGGCATTAAGACATAAGTACAAAGATAAAGAAAAGAAGGGATGGGTGGTACTAGGATCAAATTCATGGGTCAAAGGTGCAGAATCTGCAGAGATGTGGTGCAAGAATAATAATAAAGAGTATGAGGTTGTCTGGAATCTTTCGTACGATCAGGTTCTTGACAAGCTAGCACAATCAGAAGGATTCGTGTATCTTCCGCTCGGTTCAGATACGTGTCCAAGAATGGTGATTGAAGCAAAGCTTCTCGGATGCAAGCTAAAGTTGAATGATTTTGTTCAGCACAAGGATGAAATTTGGTTTGACACAGATGATATGTTTGACACAGAAGCATACCTCTACGCAGCAAGAGAAAGATTCTGGAATGGAATAAAGTATAGCATGGGGTTTAATCCTACTGTTAGTGGATATACTACTACAAAAGATTGCATATCTCAAAGCTATCCCTTTATTGAATCAATTTCTTCAATGCTGGGATTCTGTGATCAGGTTGTCGTCGTCGACGGTGGATCTACAGACGGAACATGGGAAAAGCTAAAAGAAATTTCAAAGAACAATGACAGGCTTATAGTTCATAGGCAGGATAGAGACTGGAATAGTAAAAGATCTGCCGTGTTTGATGGACAGCAAAAGGCACTTGCAAGATCACTATGCAGTTCAGATTTTTGCTGGCAACAGGATGTAGATGAAGTCGTTCATGAGCTTGACTACCCTAAGATTAAAAATATTATAAGTCAACTTCCAAAGGGTGTAGAGCTAATTGCACTACCAGTTATTGAATACTGGGGAGGTCCAGATAAAGTTAGAATGGATATTAATCCCTGGAAATGGAGATTGTCAAGAAATCTTCCGCATATCACTCACGGAATTCCAGCAAGTCTAAGAAGGTTTGATGAAAGCGGAGATATGTTTTCCGCACCGGGAAGTGATGGTTGTGACTACATTAGGAGTGACACATTTGTTCCAATACAGTTTGTAACTTTTTATACAAGAGATATAGATGAACTAAAGAGATCTGCGACTTCAAATGAAGACGCCTTGGAAAAATATCAAAAATGGTTTGATGAAGTTATAGAAAGACTACCATCAGTTCATCACTATTCCTGGTTCGATATTGAGAGAAAAATAAAAACATACTCAGGATTCTGGTCTAGGCATTGGCAAAGTCTATACAACATAGAGCAACAAGACACGTCTGAGAATAATATGTTTTTTGACAAATCATGGGCAGAAGTTACAGATAGTGACATATCAGATCTTGCAAAAAGACTAAAGAATGAAATGGGCGGGTGGATATTTCATGAAAAGATTGACTTTTCTAAACCAACACCCCATATTTCAATAAGCATTAATCATCCTGAAACAATAAAAGAGTGGATTGAAAATTGAAAGTTGTATTTATATCACCGTGCTTTAATGCATCGAGAAACCTTAGAGATCTAATAGATTCCACAAAAAATCAAAAAGATGACAGGTGGTCTCACATCTTTATTGATGATCTATCAGTAGACGATACAGTGAGCGAGTTTAATAAAATAGTAAATAATGATGAGAGATTTTCAATAATAAAGAATAGTGAAAAAAAATATGCTTTAAGAAATATTGTAGAAGTTGCAAGAGAATATCAGGATCAAGATGATGTAATAATTGCTGTTATCGATGGAGATGATCAGCTTTGTAATGAAAATACTGTATCCTTGCTTATAGATGAATATAAAAGAGGATCAGATGTAGTCTGGACTGCACACAGATGGGATATTAACGGAATAAATATATCAAGATCAATGCCTGAGAATGTTGATCCATACGGATGGCCCTGGTGCTCTTCGCACTTAAGGACATTTAGATCTTCTCTTTTGTCACAAATTTCTGATAAGAACTTTAAAGACCCGTGGGGAAATTGGTTTCAAAGAGGATATGATCAGGCTTTAATGCTGCCTGTTTTAAAGCTAACAAATAAGAGAAAGTATATTGATGAAATATGCTATCTATATAATATAAAATCTGTATCTGTTAATGATAGAGACTGGGCTGAAATGAAACAGCTATCTACAATAAATCTTGTTAGATCTAGAGGTTTTTTGGATTGAATATTTTATTTGATAATGTCAACTTTAATTCAACAAGCGGACCAAACTCATTTGCAACAAGACTTTCAGAAGAACTAACAAGAAGGTCTAATAATGTTTTTGGTATATCAGATGTTTCTTCTAAAAATATGCCAGATATTCAACTATCATTTATTATGTCACAAAATAAGATTGCACCGCTTGTTCAAAGGCTCGATGGAATATATTTTAACATTGAGCAGGATTATAGTGATCTTAACAAACCAATACAGGAAACATATGAAAATTCTGAAGCAGTTATATTTCAAACAGATTTCAATAAGACTTTAACTGAGAAATATTTTGGAAATCACTGGAAATCCTATGTGATAAGAAATGGAACAGATGTTGATATGATTAATTCAATATCACCAATCGATAATCAATTATTAGATAAATTTGATAAAATATGGTGCTGCGCTTCATCCTGGAGACCTCATAAAAGATTGTCGGAGAATGTTAGATATTTTCTTGAATCAGCTTCAGATACACATTGCCTCATTATCCTTGGTTCTAATCCTGACTTTAAGATAAAACATCCCAGGGTATTCTACGGAGGCCACTTAGAATGGAATGAATTGATATCTGTGTACAAGCGGGCAGAATACTTTATACACCTGTCATGGCTTGATCATTGCCCAAATGTTGTTGCTGATGCAAGAGCATCAGGATGTAAAATCATATGCTCTTCATCCGGAGGAACAAGAGAAATTGCAGGAAAAGATGCAATTATAATAGATGAAGAGAGGTGGGATTTTTCACCAATAAAGCTCTATAGACCCCCTAAGATGGACTTTTCTAATAAGATTAAAAATAATTATGATATTGATATTTCAATAAGGAGGGCAGCAGATCAGTACATGGAAGTGTTTAAAGAGGTTTTAAATCAATGAATATATTTTGCCACGTTCCAAAAGAAAACTGGATATGTGACAGAATTGGGAACGAATACTTATCCCACTCATCACATAATGTGTCCTGCAAAGAGCTAAACAAAGATACAGAAATTATCTGGCTATTGGGCTCTTGGTGCTGGAATCAAATACACCCACAAGCACTTTTATCAAAAAAGGTTGTATGCACAATTCACCATGAAGTTCCTGAAAAATTTGATCAAACTAGACTAAATAATTTTAAAAATAGAGATAGATTTGTTGATGTATATCACGTCCCATGTAAAAAGACGCATGATTTCATTAAGAGATTTACAGAAAAACCTATTAAAATATTAAGCTACTGGGTTAACCCAGACCTCTGGATGTGTAGAGATCTAAAGGAGATGAAGGAGAAATACGAAATTTCACATGATAAGTTTGTTGTAGGCTCATTTCAAAGAGACACAGAGGGTCATGATCTTAAGTCGCCAAAGCTAGAAAAGGGACCAGATAGATTTTGTGACTATGTTGAGAAATTATCATCAGAAGGAAAGAATGTTCATGTATTGTTAAACGGCTGGAGGAGGCAATACGTGATCAACAGGCTCAGTAGCAAGAAAATTCCATACACATATATTGAATTGCCTCCAATCAAAACTGTTTCAGAAATGTACTCAGCATGTGACCTGTACGTAGTTGGATCAAGATACGAAGGCGGACCACAATCTATCTTAGAGTGTGCGATATCAAAGGTCCCAATTGTTTCAACAGATGTAGGAATTGCTTCAAACATTCTTCCAAAAAGCTGTATAATTGATATGGACAGTGAATATACGACATATATTCCAACACAGGATGATATAGATGTGTGCTTTATCAATGCTCAGAGATTTTTACTATCTGATTACGCTAAGCTATATGACAGCTTTTTTGAAGAAGTCTTGGAAATAAAATGAAAATATTAATTACTGGAGGCGCAGGGTTTGTTGGTGGAAATCTAGCAGTTAAATTTTCAAAAAGAGGAGACGAAGTCGTCTGTATTGACAATTTGGCAAGACGAGGAAGTGAAAATAATCTATCAAGACTTTCAAAAGCAGGTGTTAGATTTATTCATGCAGACATTAGAAATAATGAAGACTTAGATTCTATAAAATTTAATCCCGACGTTGTGCTAGAGTGTTCTGCTCAGACCACAGCTGTAGATGGATATAATAATCCAATGTACGACTTTACAAATAATACATCTGGTCTAGTTAACGTTCTAGAGTTTTGTAGAAAAAGATCTTCTGGTATTATTTTCTGGAGTACAAACAAGGTTTATAATGGAAACTTATGTAACCTGCCTCCTGTTATTGAGAAAGATACAAGATTTGAATGGGCCAATCCTAACTTTATCTTAAATGGCTGGTCAATGAATGGATTTAATGAAAATTTAAGCATTGATGGAGGAAATCATACAATTTATGGAGTTAGCAAACTTTCTGCAGATCTATTTTGTCAAGAATGGTCCTCAGCATTTGATATTCCAGTTACTATAAATAGATTTAGCTGTCTATATGGCCCGCATCAGTTTGGAATGGTATCACAAGGATGGATTGTCTGGTTTGTTCTAGCAAAGCTTTTAGGAAAGCAACTTACATTTTATGGATTTAATGGAAAGCAGGTTAGAGATTACCTTCACATAGATGATCTATTTGATCTTATATCTCTTCAAATACACAGTCTACAAAGTAAAAAATGCTCAGTGTACAACGTCGGCGGCGGCTGTAAAAATACTGTCTCTGTTCTAGAGCTTAGTCAAAAATTAGACAAAATGCTAGGTATAGACTCAACCATAAGTCATGAAAAACCTAGAAGAGAAGATCAAAAGATTTTTATTAGTGATATATCAAAGGTCTCAAAAGAGCATGCCTGGAGTCCAAAAATATCACTAGATGACGGTCTGAGTGACGTAATAGACTGGTTGAAATCTAATGATTTATCATGGTTAAAGCTGTGAAGATTTTATTGAATAGGAGCCCTATTGAAGGACCCTGGGGCGGAGGCAATCTTCTAGTTAGTGCAGCTTGTAAGTATTTTAGAGAAGCTGGGCACGAAGTTGTGCACAAATTTGAACCAGATATAGATGTCATCTTTATGCAAGACCCCAGGCCTGGAAATACAGGAATATCAATAAATCACATAGCTTCTTGGAAAATTAAAAATCCAAAAGTTAAAATAATACACAGAGTAAATGAGTGTGATGCTAGAAAAGGAACTAAGAATTTAGATAATTTTTTAAACGAGTGCAGCAACTTTACAGATCATACTGTGTTTGTATCTGAATGGATGAGACAGTATCATATATCAAAGATGTGGAGCTGCAAGAGCACAAGTGTAATTTATAATGGTGTAAATCATGACCACTTTAGAAAAAGAGAGAGTATTGATAATGGAAAGATTAATATAGTTACACATCACTGGTCTAATAATAGGATGAAAGGCTTCGACATCTACGAGTCTATAGACAAATTTATAAAAGGCACAGAGTTTACATTTACATATATTGGAAGAGAGCTTGGGACATTTAAAAATACCAGAGTCATAGGGCCATTATTTGGAATGCAACTAGGAGAAGAGCTTTCAAAATATGACATATACATCAGCGGATCTCTTTGGGATCCTGGTCCAAATCACATTTTAGAAAGTATTGCATGTAAAATACCCACATATGTCTCAAAAGACGGAGGAGGTTCAGTTGAATTTGCTGGAAAAGATCATACGTTTAAGGATTTCGATGAATTATTGGGAATTATTAGATCAAAGCGCTATGTCAATAATAGCCTATCAGTTAATTCTTGGAGAGAATGTACAGATCAATATCTCGATGTTATAAAGTCACTATCTGAACAAGGATAAATAAATGATACTATTGTTGACAATGGCAGGAAAATATAGTAGATTTAGAGAATTTAGCTATGAAATACCAAAGTACTTTTTGCCACTTTCAAATAGAACTGTAATCCACTATGTTCTTGATACACTGCTTGAGTCAGGCAAGTTTGACGATGTTATTCTTGCTGCAAATATACGAGATGAAAGGTTTAGACCCCAGTTGATTAGCACACTTTCTGAGTTCGGTCTAGGTGTAGATAATATAAAGTTTATTGAAGACACGCCTGGGCAGTCTATTACAGCACTTGAAGCCCTAAGTAACCTAAGCGACAACCCAGTTGCAATTCATAATATTGACACCATACTATTAGGGAGAGACTATACTAAAGTTCAGAAAAGCATCTATCAGTATGACTGCATTCTAGATGCTTTTCATGCAAATAATTCATCATACAGCTATATTCTCGAGGGAGAAAGAAGTAGTGTGAGTGCAATTGTTGAAAAGGAAGTTGTTTCAAACATAGCGTCATCAGGGTGTTATTTCTTTAATAGTTTAAAAAAGTTTTGCGATTATTCTAAGATTGCAGCAAATGATAGACAGTATTATATCAGTGCAGCAATTACAAAAATGATAGAAGCTGGCCTTTCTGTCAAAAAGACAAAAACGCACAGTGAAGATAGCACGGTGGTCCTTGGAACGCCGAGTGAATATATAACGTCAATTGGAACTTTTGACCTACTGTATAATCACTATCGGAGAAGTAACAAGTGATAGAGTATAAGAGATCTCTCTTAAAGGGTGGATCACTAGCTGGTACATACCTAATTGAATCTGATTGTGGAAAATTTGTTAGAAAGCAAATTAGTAGAAGTAGTGAGAGAGAGTACGGATTTCAAAGATGGTACTCTCAACTAAAAAGACTTCAGAGGTATGAAATTTTATTTCCTGAACTATTTTGCAGAGTTAAAAGATACGGTCTTGAGAACGAGCTTGCCTACTTTGACTTAGAGTTCTATGAAGGTGCTTTTAATTGTCAAGAATACCTTATGACATGTACTGATGATAAGGAAATAGAGCTAATATTTAATCTGATCATAGATGGTATGAAAATGCTTCACAGTGTCAATATACCGTCTTGCAAAGAGTCAATATCACTATACATAGAAGAAGAAGTTTCTCAAAAAATATCTGACTGCCTTCATGATGATGAGTTTTTAAAATTTTATAATCTTGATCATATAACATTTAAAGGTGAAAAAATACCATCATTTAGATCGATGTATAGAGATTATAGATCTACATCTATTGACCTATATACAGCACCCATAGAGTCATACACCCATGGAAATATCACACTAGAAAATATCTTATATCTCAAGGATAAAAAAAGTGTGATATTCATTGACCCATATGAAGAAAACATTATAGACAACCTCTATAATGAATACTCACAAATACTTCAGTCTTGTAATAGCCACTATGAAATATACAACAATGCTAATATTAATAAAGATGAGATTGAAAATGTAGATATTAAAGTTCCGTATGGTATTAAAAAATTTGATAAACTCTTTAAAGGATTTATGAAAAATAACCTCAGTGATCAAGAAATTAAAATAGTCAGATCATTTGAGATATCACAGTTTATTAGAATGCTTCCATTTAAAATGAAAGTTGATAAAGAAAAGTCATTTTTATTCTACTGTCTCGCATCTTATCTGACTAATAGATTTTTGGAGAATGATGAATGAGTATTTGTGATGAATGGACAGTAGCATCTAACCTTCCAGTAGAGTTTAAAGTAAAGATAGTAAATAATATCCTAGACCCTACAAGTAGTCATCTATTAGAATATGGAGATAGAAATCCAGGAGCAAGAAGGCTTATTCTTGTAGATAGTTGTGCGTTTCTAGGAAGAGAGAGTCAAATAAGATCTTACTTTGATCATCACGAAATTTTAACAAAGATAGTCTCAATTGATGTTTCTGAGGAAAAGAAAAATTTAGACAATCTTATGTTTATACTTTCTGCTATGGAGAATTTTGGAATATTGCGTAGAAGTGAGCCTCTAATTTGCATAGGCGGTGGTGTTCTACTGGATATGGCGGGACTTGCTGCAAATCTATATAGGAGAGGTGTTCCATATATAAAGGTTCCAACAACCTTGCTTGCAATAGTCGACGCCAGCGTGGGAGTAAAGACGTCAATAAATAATTTTTCTAGAAGAAATAGACTAGGATCATATTATCCACCTGTGGCTTCATATCTTGATAAAACATTTCTAACAACCCTAGATGATAAAGAAATTATATCAGCAATGGGTGAAATTTTAAAGATGGCTGTTATTAAAAATCATGAACTATTTACAGTTCTGGAGAATAATATTGAAGAGATACTGGGTCAGAAATTTTTAGTTGACGGAGCATCTGATAAAATCATATCAATATGCATAGATGACATGATTAAAGAGCTTCAGCCCAACCTGTGGGAAAAAAATCTTAGAAGGATTGTTGACTTTGGACACTCGTTTAGCCCTCTTTTAGAGATGAGATCACTGGCTGATAAAAATGTCAACAGTATGACACATGGAGGAGCAGTGGCTCTTGATGTTATATTTTCATCATGTCTATCAAGTCATAGAAATCTATTAGGTAGAGATCAAGTGATTAGGATCATTAACCTTGCAAAGAAGATGAAGCTTGATACATTTCATGAATACTTTACAAATGAGCTAATGCTCTGGGAAGCATTAAACGACACAAAAAAGCATAGAAACGGATCCCAAAATCTTCCAACACCGGTCAGAATAGGTGAGTCAATATTTTTAAACGATGTTACATTTCAAGATGTCAAGTCTACCATTAAGCTCTATAATAGTATTACAAGATAGGAATTAGATGAATACTATTGTCATAACCGGATCAAGCAGGGGTGTTGGATACTCAACATGTCAAACATTTTTAAATAAAGGGTGGAGAGTTATCGGAATATCAAGAACAGAAGGGGAGTCAAAAAATCTTTTAAAATTTAAAGACTTTCATTTTTACAGTGTTGATCTTTGTAATCCACAGTCAGTCAGAAAATCATTTTTAAAAATATATAAAGATCATAAAAAAATAGATGTTCTTATAAACTCTGCTGCAATTTTTGAATCCATTAGATTTCTAGACCAGTCTTTTGATAAAATTGACAAGATTATAGATACAAATCTAAAAGGAGTAATTTACTCAACAAGGTGTGTAATAGAAGGTATGATTTCACAGAAATCTGGTAAAATTATCAATGTATCTTCTGTTTCTGGGTGTCATGGAATAGAAAATCAAGCTGTATATTCATCAACAAAGCACGCACTAACGGGATTCGCAGACTCACTAAACCAGGAGGTTATTAGGCACGGAGTTCAGGTTGTAACAATTTGTCCTGGAGGAATAGACACACCCTTATGGAATAAGAGAAATCCTTATCATGGTGATAAAAGTAGACTACTTACCCCAGAAGATATATCATCTCTAATATCCTTTATTGTTGATCAACCCGATAGAGTTGTATTTAAAAGCATTGTTCTCTATCCGGATAATGAGATCCATTGATAAACTTATATTTTTTTAGAGTTACAATATTTTATGAGATTTATATCACACAGAGGAAATTTGAATGGCGTAGACGACCTTAGCCATACAAGAGAAAACTCTCCCGATTATATTGATTATGCAATTAGACAAGGCTTTGAAGTAGAGGTTGACATAAGATTGACATCTGGATATGTTCCTCCGGGAAATTTTTACTTAGGTCATGATCGTCCACAATATGAAGTTAGCCTAGACTGGCTTATTGAAAGAAAAGATAAGCTATGGCTTCATACTAAAAATGTAGATTCTCTAAGGTGGTTCTTAAATTCAAGAATAGAATGGAATGTATTTTGGCACCAGGAAGATGATTACACAATTACAAGCAAGGGATACATTTGGGTATACCCTGGCAAGCTTCCGTGCTATGGATCAATTATTGTAATGCCTGAAAAGACAAATCACACATTCAAATTAATTAGAATGTGTGGGGGCATCTGCAGTGACAATATAAAGAAATATTATGAAGAATTTAAAGCTGGTAATTTTTGACTTAGACGGTGTTCTAGTTGATGCATGTGAGTGGCATAGAGTTGCTCTAAATGAAGCATTAAAGCAAGTATGCGACTATTCAATATCCAGTGATGATCATGAAAATACTTTTAATGGAATTCCTACAAAAGTAAAGCTAAAAATTCTTACAGAAATGGGAAAAATACCAAAGAGCTGTCATGAAGAAGTTTATAAAGTTAAGCAAAAAAAGACAAAAGAGATAATTTTACAAAAATCAAAAAATAGACCTGAAAAGATTAAAATGATTAATGAACTAAAAAGAGAAGGAATAGGTGTCTGCTGTTTTACAAATAGCATTAGAGAGACAGCGGAGCTTATGCTTTCAACATCTGGTGTCTTGGAATTGCTTGATATGATTGTGACAAATCAAGATGTAGTACTTCCCAAGCCAGATCCAGAAGGCTATTTAAAAATATTAAATCATTACGGCATAAGCCCAGAAGATTCAATCATAGTGGAGGATTCTCCAAAAGGAATTGAGGCAGCAATTATGTCAGGATGTAGAGTTATTGGTGTTTCTGGAGCTGATGATGTTAATTTAGAATTATTTGGAGAATTTTTAAAATGAATATTTTAATACCAATGGCAGGAGAAGGGAGCAGGTTTAGAAAAGAAGGCTATACATTTCCAAAACCACTGATAGAAGTCTGTGGAAAGCCAATGATACAGTGTGTTGTTGAGAATCTTGATTTTGATGCAAATTATATTTTCTTAGTTAGGGCAGAGCACCTTTCAAAATATAACATAGAGTCTGTTCTAAAATTCGTAACAAACGGAAGATACGATATCGTTACTGTAGAAGAGCTAACAGAGGGAGCTGCATGCACTGCACTTCTAGCAAAAAATCTTATTGATAACGATGAGGAGCTATTAATAGCCAATTCAGATCAGATTGTCGAATATTCAAAAGAAAACTTTAATACTATTAGAAGGTTTACTAATTTTGATGCATCAGTTTTTACATTTAGAGCAGTTCACCCAAAATGGAGCTTTGTAAAGACAAATTCAAGAGGAGTAGTTACAGAGGTTGCAGAAAAAAATCCAATATCTGACATAGCAACTTGTGGAATCTATTACTATAGAAAGGGATCTGATTTTGTCAAATATTCAGAAAATATGATTAAAAAAGATATAAGGGTCAATAATGAGTTCTACATAGCACCCGTATATAATGAACTAATATTAGATGAAAAATTACTTGTTCCGTTCTTTGTAGACAAGATGCACGGGCTAGGAACACCAGAAGATTTAAAAAAATATCTCTCTATTCAGTAATATATCTTAGGAGAAAAAATGAAAAGAATTGAAAAGCCCTGGGGATATGAGATAATTTGGGCAGAAACAAATGACTATGTAGCAAAGGTTCTTCATATAAACAAAGGTCATAGATTGTCAAAACAGTATCATGAGATAAAAGAGGAGACAGTGTACATAGTGGAGGGAAATCTATATAATATCGATGATAAGGAAAATATTCAAAAATTTCTTCCAGGAGAATCTTTTCATGTCTTTCCTAACCAGGTTCATAGATTTTGTGCAAACGACTCATCAGTAACACTAGTTGAAGTAAGCACGCCACATCTTAATGATGTAGTTAGAATGGAAGATGATTATAGTAGACTAGACTGATTATGAAAGTACAAAGGCCTAAAACAGTTATATGTGACATAGACGGAACCCTAATAGAGCACAGGGGTGCAGCTTCTAGACATATGTCAAATAGCCCAAAAATTTTACCATATGTCATAGACAGACTTGAAGAATGGGACCTTAAAGGATATAGCATAGTTCTTTTGACAGGTAGGAAAGAGTCTATGAGAAACAAGACAGAGCAACAATTAGAAATGTGTGGAATATTCTACGATCAGCTTATCATGGGTGTTGGCGGAGGACAGAGAATCTTGATAAACGATCTTAAGCCTACTGATAGTGATCCCAATAATCCTACGGCAGTTGCAATTAATTTAAAAAGAAATGAGGGACTGGAAAATGTCAAAATATGACTATATTAAAGATGGATGGATAAAAAAAGCGCTCGAGGACTACAAGGAACCAATTGATAGCAAAAAGTCAAATGTTCTAACACTAAGTGAATATACGGTCAATAAGCCCTGGGGTTTTGAAAAATGGATGGAGTTAAATGAATTTTATGCATTTAAGCTAATTCATATGAAAGCTGGAAATAGAAGCTCAATGCAAAGACATGAAAAGAAAGTTGAAGCAAATTATGTCTTTGAGGGAACTGCTGAAGTTTTATTAGAAAATGAAAGCGGTGAAATGGAGTTATTTACATTTGGACCTGGGACTGGATGGGTAGTTCCTGTAGGTAGAAAGCATCGTGTCATTGCAAAGACAGACTATACAGCAGTTGAAGTCTCCACACCACATCTAGATGATGTTCAAAGATTTCAAGATGACACCAATAGAGATGACGGAAAGATTGAATCTGAGCATGGATGAAAATATTGAAACATTTAAGCTTTGCATACTTGCCGCGGGAAGGGGTACAAGAAATACTTCAATAGTTGGACTTCATAAAGCCCTTCTTCCTTTAGAAAATAGACCCGTTATATCTCATATACTGGATAAATTTCCAGAAAATATTGAAGTCATTATACCAGTTGGATATAGGTCAGATCAAATAAAATCATACTTAAACTACGTATATTCTAAAAAAAATATTAAATTTATAGATATTGATAATTTTGATGGCATGGGATCAGGCCCGGGATACAGCTTGCTTCAATGCAAAGACCATCTTCAATGTCCATTTGTATTTACCTCAGCTGATACTGTACTAGGAGATGATGACTTTATAGACAGTGTTATTGAAAATTGGGTTGGAGTATCAAAAATAGATAGAGATTTATCATCTAGCTATTGTCTTACAAAAGGGTCAGGGACCCTAGATGACTTTTACTACGGAAAAGGTGATACTGCATTTATTGGAATTGCAGGTGTTAAAGATTATCAAAATTTCTGGAACTCTCTTGAGAATAATGTCATTATAAAGAATGAAAAGCAAGTCATACACGGATTTGATAATCTTGAGAACATTAAGCTAAAATTACTTGGATGGTATGATACAGGAAATAATGAGTCATACGAGCTAGCTAGAAAAAAATTTAAAAATGAAGTTGTTGCAAATAAAAGCTCTGAAGCGATCTTTATTGATAATGAATGTGTTGTCAAGTATTTTGATGATGAAAATAAATCTTCTCTAAGGCTTGAACGATCCAAGTTTATTAAAGATACATGCCCAGAAATTACAAAGTTAAATTCAAATATGTTTGGATATTCATTTATAAAAGGTGAGATGCTTTCAAATCTCAGGAGTGAAAGATATTTTTATAGCTTTTTAGATTTTTTTAATGAAAACTTTTTATCGAAAAGATTTAAAAAAGATGATTTATTTTTAAAAGACTGTGCCTCAATGTATCAAGATAAAACAAGAGAAAGAATGAAATATTTCTCAGGAACATCTCTTGACAATATACGAAATATAAATGGAGTCTGTGTAGATACAATTGAAAATATATTTTCTAAAATTGACTGGGATTTAATATATAAAAAATCAATTCCATCTTATTTTCATGGAGACTTACAGCCGGAAAATATAATTTATGATATTTCAAATGAGAGATTTCTAACAATAGACTGGAGAGAGTCTTTTGGAAAAAGTATAAGCATAGGTGATGCATACTATGATCTTGGAAAATTATATCATGGACTCGTTATAAATGGGCAAACAATACTTAAGGGAAATTATTTTATAAGCGAATCAGGAGATACAGCTTCAATTGAATTTCCAATTAGAAGTAATTTATTTTCTCAGCTAGTTGTACTAAGAGAATTTTGTGAGAATAATAACATATGTTGGCTAAATGTTAGACTTGCTGGTGTTTTAAATTTTATTAATATATCTCCACTTTATCAAAATTTTGATGGTGGAAAGTATGGTAGATTTTTATTTCTTCTAGGAAAACTATTGCTAACAAGAATTATAAAAAATAAACCAGGAGAATTAATTTAATGAGTCATAGTCTTATAGACCTCTATAAATCAGAGTCAGCATCAGTTGTAACATCGTTAGATAATAATGAAATTAATGCGTTTCTTAATATGGTGCTAGATGCCTATGAGAAAGAGAGTAAAATATTTGCATGTGGAAACGGAGGAAATGTTGCCTCTGTTGGAAACCTAGTTGTAGATCTTAACATGCACCCATTCGTATCAGACGACAAGTCTTCTAGAAATACATCTAGAAATAAATTTTGTTCAATAAGCCTCTGTCAGTGTCCTGCAACAATTACTGGAATTTCAAACGACCTTGGATTTGAGCATATCTTTACAGAGCAGCTAAGATATCAAGGGTCTAAAGGCGATATTTTGCTTGGAATCACTGGATCAGGTAATTCAAAAAATGTTATTAATGCATTAAAGTTTGCAAAGACAGTGGGGATGAAATGTATTGTGATTACTAGAAGTACAGGTCACTGTCTTGCTGATGATGTATGTGATCTTGTTGTAAGGGTGAGAGGGGAATCTACATTTCCGGGCCAGACTGGAAAGAACAATAATAATTTTCACTTTGAAGACTGTATTTCAAAAATTACACACATTGCTGTAGGTATTCTTAAGAAAAGAGTCCAAGATGGAAATTAGTCCAAATAATATTAGAAAAATATCTCTTGAGATGATTTATAATTCTAAATCAGGGCATGTTGGGGGATCTTTTTCTATTGCAGAGATAGTCTCATACCTTTATAACAACTATCAACTTTCCTCAGGCAAAGAGGACAAGCTTATACTATCTAAGGGGCATGCTGTCCCTGCCATCTATGCAGCTCTTCATCTATCTGGGGTAATTACCAAAGAAGAAATATTGACTTTTAGAGAGATAGACTCCAGGCTTCAGGGACACCCAGATAAGGTTAGACTGCCAAATGTAGTAGCCACTACCGGATCTCTTGGACAGGGGTTGAGTATTGCCATTGGGCATGCACTATCACATAAACTAAGAGGCAATAGTCAAAAAGTTTTTTGTATTGTCGGAGATGGTGAAATGCAAGAGGGTCAAGTTTGGGAATCAATAATGCTCGCGCCAAAATTTAAACTAGATAATCTTTATTTTATAATTGACTCTAACGGTGCTCAAAATGATGGAAACGTCAAAGATATTCTTTCTTTAGATATCGGCAAGCCCATTAAAGATAAAATTCAATCTTTTGGCTGGAACACTTCAGACATAGATGGGCATAGCGTCTCTGAAATTGACATAGCTGTTAAAAACGTAATTAAGGGCGTTCCCAGCTGTATAATTGCTAACACAACCAAGGGTAGGGGAGTATCTTTTATGGAAACCTATGAATGGCATGCCAAGGCACCAAATGATGAAGAGTTTAAACTTGCAATACAGGAGCTATCTAAATGAAAGCAACTAGAGATGGTTTTGGTGAGGGACTTGTAGACATCGGATCTAAAAATAGTGATATAGTCGTATTAAGCGCTGATCTATCTAAAGCTACTCGAACTGCAAAGTTTGCAAAAGAGTATCCAGATAGATTTTTTGAATGTGGGATTGCTGAATGTAACGCGATAGGGATTGCATCAGGACTTTCTGAAAATGGATTTTATCCAGTTTTTTCTTCTTTTGCTTCCTTTCTTACTGGAAAATATGATGTAATCAGAGTTTCTGCGTGTTACTCAAATGCAACTATGCTCTTGGTTGGCACACATGCAGGTCTGGCAATTGGAAAAGATGGTGTAACTCAAATGGGGCTTGAGGATGTCTCTCTTATGAGGGCAATTCCAAACATGAAAGTATTTCAACCAGCAACATCGAATCAGACAGTTCAAATGCTTAGGGAGATAGTAAAGACAACAGGGCCCTCTTATCTAAGGATAGGAAGACAGCCTGTTCCAGAGTGCTTTTCCACTCATGAGGATATTTCCCTCGGAGAGGCGCAAATTATTTCTGATGATGGTGAATCAGATATATGCTTTGTTACATCTGGGTGCATACTTCACGATGTCATAGAGGCAGCAAGCTTTTTGAGAAGTCGTAATAAAAAAATATCTATTCTTAATTTTCATACAATCAAACCTTTCGACAATATCACATTGGAAAAATTTGCTAAAAGATCCAGTCTTATTGTATCTGTTGAAGATCATAGTACATCTGGAGGTCTAGGATCTCTTGTATGTGAATCTTTGTCTCAAAGCTATCCATCCAGAGTTTTAAGAATAGGGCTGGATGACGTATTTCCAGAATCAGCTCCTCCAAAAGATTTATACAAAAAATATGGACTTGATTCAGATGGAATAGTCTCTAAAATAGAAAAATTTATTAAAAGATGATCAATAAAGATACACAGATGTGCATATCTCTTGCAAAAAAAGCAGGAAACTTTGGCTGCACAATTCACAATGCTGCATTTAAGCATATGGGTTTAAACTTTATCTACAAGTCATTTTCAACTAATGATATTGAAAAATCAATAGACGGAATAAGAGCGCTAGGAATAAGAGGTGCAGGTATTACAATGCCGTACAAGATAAGTGTACTTGACTGTGTTGATAAAATATCAGAAGATGTTCAAAAAATAGGATCTTCTAACACTATAGTAAACGATAATGGAGTACTAACTGCGTTTAATACAGATTCATTTTCAGCATATGAAACTTTAAAAAAATATTCTAATGTTAATGAGCTATTCATACTTGGAAATGGAGGGTTTTCCAAAGCTGTTCAGTTTTCTGCAAATAAGCTTTTTAGCTCAGTAAGTGTTATAACGAGAAAGAACTGGAAAGAAATTTCTGACATAAGAGATGGTGTTATCTTTAACTGCACACCCGTTGAAAACATTGTAACTCACAATAGTAATACATTTATAGATTGTATAATATCTACATCTTCTGGAAGAGAGATATCTCTAATACAGGCATCTAGACAGTTTGAACTCTATACGGGAACCAGCTTTCCAATGAACTATATTGAGAATAATTTTGATCAGTTAATGAGAATAATTCCATGAAAAAGGTTGCTGTCTGTATTTCAGGTCACATGAGATCATTTAAAGACGGATATGCCTGCTTAGAAAGATTTTTAATTAGCAAAAATCCTAAATTTAAATTTTATTTCTTTATTGATACATGGAATAGAATTGATTGGAGAACTGATGGCAAATTTAATCTAACTAAGAATTTTTTAAATGAAATTTGTGAGATATATGATCCTGTGTATATTAACATTGAAGATGAAAAAGAGTGGGATACAAGTAGGTTTATGAGGTATGTTGATGATATTACATGTCTTAAAAAAGGATACGGTGGAATAAGATCAAAGGGTGAGCATATTCCATCAATGTACTACAAGATTAATTCATGCAATCAAGCAAAGATCAAATATGAGAAAGATAATAATATAATCTTTGATGCAGTAATAAGACATAGATGCGACTTTAGCCTTTCTATGCCTGTCTATATAGAAGAAATTCTAGAAAGATTTAATGACACAATATTTGTTCCAAGGCTAGATAATCCCCCAAAGTATAGCTGCACATCAAAAGGATATCTAAAGGATATGTTTGCAATATCTTCTTCAGAGAATATTGACTATTATTCATCTGTCTATAGAGATCTCGATAAAATTTGTGAGCAAATAAAAGAGTTTAGACCAGAGCCAATTCTTTATAGGCATTTAGAAAATAATGATAAAATTCAATATTGTGAGATAGAATATAGCTGGGATATAATAGAATGAGAATTGGAATTGCAATTTCTGTATACAATAAGGCTGCAGAAGTAGCTACAAATATTAATTTAATCAGGAAGCATTGGAAGCATAAAGATGTATTTATAAGCGTTTGCTGTAATCATCCAGAGACATATGAAAAGCTTAAATCTCTAGAAATTGATTCACTCGTTGAGGGGATTAATTATCCAGTTTTTCAAAAATCAGACCTAAGGCTTAGACAATATGACTGCATTAAAAAATCTGTAACATCTGCGGCAAAAAATTCTGATTATGTCTTTCACTGGCACTCTGATGCTTATTGTCTAGATAGTGATACTCTTATTTCAATCATAGAAGATATGAATAAGAATAATTCACTAATTGCAGCAAGAGGTGTTTGGAAAGACTATAAGTCATTTAGAGGGCCAAATAAGGCACCTAACGGAGAAGTTGATGATCATTTTTTCTGCATAGACTCATCTCATCTTATAGACTCTGGAATGTATAACAACGATGACCAAGTTCAGTATATTAAGGAAATATCTGGAATTTATTGTTCAGAAGGAATATTGGCAACATTGATGCAAAATGTTACACCCCTTGAGAAAATACACATTTATTCAAATATGAGTGAGTGTGAAGTTTCTCCTGACATTATTAATGACAGTAGGTTCTTTTATAATGATGACATACCCCATAGAACGCTATGTCCATTTAATCTAGATAGAAAAAGAATGCTTCTACACTCAGATGATATTACTCATACAAAGAGATTTTTTTCACAATTAAACGTTCCCAATAGTTTAATTTGTGAGTCACTATAGTGGATTTAAAATGATAGAGACGACTATTTGCATATCTTCGTATAATAGGCCAAGAAGATTAAGAGAGATGTTGAGGTCATTTTTTATGACAAATACTTATGATCTTAAAAAGCTTGAGATTATAATAGTTGATAATGGATCAACAGATAGCAGTGTTATTGACTTTATTAGATCGTATACCCCTGATTGCAAGTATAGGTTTATACTAAATGAAAAAAATGACTATCCTTATTGTCTAAGATACTCTAAGGTACAGGCAATAGAAGTAGCAGAGGGTGATTACTTTATAGATCTACCTGATGATCATATATTTGTAGCTCAAACAGGGTGGATAGACGAATGCATAAAGAGGATTAAGAAAGATCAATCTGTAGGTTGTATAAACTATTATGCATATCCTGGATATAGATTTGGCAAGTCAAATAATAAAATGCATCCAGATAAAAGCTCTCCAAATTTCTGTGTATCAGTATTAAAAGGATATTCAGATTTTCACATAATGTCAAAACATGCATATGAAAAAATTGGACCATATAGGTATGACCTTGGATCTGGTGCTGAGGGAGAATATATGGATAGAGCTCTAGAGAGGGGATTTTTTAGAAACTTAATGATGTTTCCAGTTGCAATTTGTATGAATCAGGGTAAGTTTGGCGAGGGAGAATTTGGATTTGAGCTAGTTAGGCCAATTGAAAAAGAAAAATACGACTCAGATCTTATAGGATTTATGAGAAAAAGACATCCAGAAAAGGTTTCATTTCCAATTCACAATGAAGCATTGATAGAATTTTGTTTAAAAGAGGGATATATTAGAGTGAAAGATGAGTAATTGGCATGATGATCTATGTGAGTATTATTCTGTTGATGCTGAGACAGCTTTAGAGCTAGGAACAAGGGCAACAGGTAGAACTCCAGACCTTCCAGCATCTAAGACATGTAAGGCAGTGTCAGGAATGACATACGAGGATATTTGGGCACTATCTGATAGAAAGACAACAGAGTCAGTATTTCAATTCTATCATGATCAAGGTGCTTGGAGCACATTTAGACAATGTGTAAGGCACAAAGACATGTCTCAGTATCATATTCAGTTAATAGGATCAATTCTAAACTCAGGAACTCCTAGGGTCGGATATCACATATGCGAATATGGTTGCGGAGTTGCACCATTTTTAAATAGCTTTGTCTCGTTTATTACAGCTGATAGTTCTAGATGCAGGATATCCATTACAGATGTTGAAGGATGTGAGCATTTTAACTTTGCAGAGTGGAGACTAAAAAAGAAAATAAGCGAAAGATCACTAAACATTGATCTTAACATTAAACCTGTAACACCTACATCACTTCCAGCATACGACGAAGGTTTAGATCTTGTTTTAATATTTGAAGTACTAGAGCACGTCCCAAGTCCATTAGCGACAATTAAAAATATATACAATCAGCTTAATGATGGCGGAATTATACTTGAGAATTTTATTAAGCACGATGATGATCATGATGATGATGGTCCAGATTTAAGGTCTGCTGCAATTGAAAGAGAAGAGTATTATTCTTTTTTAAGTAAAAATTTTGAACTTATAGTGGGAAGATCTGAAGCAGATGCCCCGAATGAGACTAGAGCATGGAGAAAGAAATGAAAAAAATAGACATTAGAAAAAAATTAGAAGAAATTGAAATGCCAGTAAACTCTTTAGTACTGGGTGATTTTGATGCAATTGGAGAGTTTACAGCTAAAAAGGTAAGAGATCATAGTAGTGAACTCTATAAGACAGCTGGATGTTTTTTTAGGCCAAACTATGAGAGAGGTCTTTTAATATATTCTCTAATTAAAAAGTATAAGCTAACATCTTTTCTAGAGATTGGGTTTGGAAGAGGATATTCCACGTTTTGTGCAGCAAAGGCATTTAATGATATAGGTGTACAGGGTCGTATTGTAACAATTGATCCTAACTTTGACAAAGACCTTATAATGAGACTTAAGTCTACATTTCCAAGTCACTGGTTTTCAATGATTGACTTTAGAGGGGGGTATTCAAAAGATATATTACCAGACATTAAAGAAAATTTTGATATGGTCTATATTGATGGTGATCACACTTATGAAAGTGTCAAGTCAGACTGGGAATTGTGCAAAGATAGATATAATGCATTTCTTTTATTTGATGACTATCATCTTCCAACAAAGGATAGTGGGCCAGGAATCCAGTGTGCAAAGTTAATAGATGAAATTGAAGATAGCACAAAAGAACTTATTATAATGGATAGACGTATATTTTTTGATGATAGAAGAATACCAGATGAAAACATAGACTACGGTCAGGTCTTATTGACAAAAGAGTTCACACCCTCAGGGACTAAAGAGATTGAGCATATTGATGAGTGGCTAAATAGCTAATGAACATTGGATTCTTTATAGATAAGTCACAAACAGTTCAATCTATTCTTGGGCTAGTTAGAGAGTCACAGAAAAGAGGGTATAGTATTGATGTTCACAGTACGTGTGATAAATCTTCTTTAGCAAGTATTCCTAGTATTGGAATAGATCTAAATGGTGTATCGTGGACGACATACACCAATAGAGATAATGTTAGGCTTGGTATTCTTGACAGTTTTGACAAATATCATGCAATGGTTGGAATTAATCTATTTAATAGTATCTGGAGAAAGATATACGAGACAACCAACTATACAAACATATATGCAGTTGAATATTGCTGGAATGAAATATACAATCATAGAACAGACTACGAAGGATTTTCAACTTTATTTTGCAATAGTGAGTGGTCAAAGTCAACAATTAAGGACCTTACAGGATATAAAAATATTAAATTTTTAGGAAGTCCATGGTTTGAAGTAATTAAGGACTTTAGCACAATGAAGGACACAAGTGAAAACATTATAACATTTATGGCGCCTCACAATAGCTTTGTATCAAACTATAAGGGATTTTTGGATAAAGTGTGCTTATTCCTGCCCCTACTTAGAAAATTCTGTGATAAGACAGGAAATAAGCTTATCCTAAAAACAAGGCAGAAATATTCATATCCATATCATAAGTTTGTTAATTTTGATGGAGTAGTAACTGATGACAATATAGTTTCACACTTAAGACTGTATGCTAATTCAAATTGTGTTTTTAATTTTTCATCATCTGCTATAAATGAGCTTTCATTTCTAGAGACACCGTATGTCTGTCTTTTTTCAGATCTTCATGCAAACCTTCATAAAAATAGAGAAAATTTATTTAATGCAATGTCTCTCATAAATAGTCAATATTACTCCGGTGATATATTTGATGGTGTGCATTGTGACGTAATTAACTCTCACCCAGATCTTTCTCAGGATGGCTTTTTGACCATGGTGAACGAGCGTCTAGATAGTATTAGTCAAATGATAAGCTCAAAAGACAGAGACTGGAATAAGTTTCAGAAAACATATTTTCCAGGAAATCACGATAATTCATCTTCGAGAATAATAGATCAAATAAAGCAACAATGTCACATAGGAAAATAGATCTACAACTAAGATCAAATAGTCTTTTAAACTGGTTCTTACAGCCCAAGTCTATTTGTATAGACGGTGAAAAGCAGTTTGTTAAAAGCTTAATATCAAATTCAATTTCATCTTCTTATAGATGCATAGATTCCAATGACATTGAGACAGAGAGAGAGGTCTATAGGATACATGAAATAGATAGATCAATATATGACACAGAGTATCTTAGACCAGTTATTAAAATATCAGACCTTGTAAAGAAGCATCTGTCTGAGTATATTGATCAATTTATTCTGCATGGAAGTTTATCAACTTTTGACTTTATTAAGGGATGGAGTGATTTTGACAGCATTGTAGTTATTAAAAACAAAGCCATGTGTGATCCTTCTGCGATGATGAGAATTAGATCTGTATTTTTTGAAATAGACAGAATTATTAAAAAAATAGATACACACCAGCACCACGGTGTTCACTTTATTACAGAGACAGATCTACAAATATACCCAAACCTATACCTTCCATCAAATCTATTTAAAGACAGTGTTTCACTAATAAAGTCATCAGAGCTTGTAATCAATAGAAGAGATTCAAAAAAAGAAGAAATCAATAGATTTAATTCAATTTATGAAACACTTAAGGGCGGATATTCTGGCGGGATGTTAAGGCATCATGAGTACAACGGTGAGTACTTAATGGGAAGCTTTAGAAATTATAAAAATGCAATGTATCAGCTAAAGTATTTTCTATCTGTAGTCGTCATATTGCCATCTTACTTTATGAATATTCTTGGAGAATATCCAGGCAAAGGAGATTCAATAGAGAAGTGTAGGGCAATTATGAAAAATAATGGATTTGATATAATTGATAAGGCTACACAAATAAGAAGTACATGGACAAACTATCCTGTTTTGGATAATATTATTCCAGATGAAGTAATGCACATATTGGATAAAAACTATCTTTTTGATGGGTATAATCTTATCAAGCAAATGAAAAAATATTTGGAAATTTAAGTTGGAAACAAGACAATGCTACGATAAGGCAATTTTAGAATTTTGCAATGATAACCCGCTACTTCAGATTTATCAGGTCGGAGAGATAACTCACCCTGGAATATCTGATCTCGACTTTATAGTCCTAGATGGTAAGCCCAAGGTGAGTAAAAATGTGAGACATTTTCTTCAAGGAGGAAATGTTATTATTATGCCCTCCAAGACCTTTCAAAAGATCAACTACATTGAAAAGTTTAATCTAAAACTAGTTCAGGGTGCAGAGCTTCCAGTAGAGCAAGTAAGTTCAAAATACTTTGACCTTATAGAAATCCTAGAGTGGCTTCCTGAGAGAATTTTGCTAATTGAGTCTCTTTTAAAAAAATGGGAAGAGGGGGATAGAAGAGTTCTTCTATATCTAAAGTCACTTGATAGAAGTATTAAAAAGGTTGAAAATATGACACTTTCTCATTTTAGCAGGCCATCAATTCTTGAAATCAGGGCAAACTATAAAAATCACAATCTTAAAAAGATTTGCTATGAATATCACAGTGCTGCTGAGAATGCTTGGTATACATTTTCTTCAAGCATAAAGGAGATTGATGGAATGGCTACAGGCGCTGTGAATATTTCTAATCACTATTCTTTTAAAAATAGATTTCATAAATTAATGATCTATTTTAGCATGCTTCTAGAGGCAAATCTAGAGATTTCAAAACCCTTAAATAGCTGTGTTAAAATTGAGAATAGTGACTGCTGTATTGGTGATGATTTTAAAATTTTTGCACTTAATAGATGGAATATTTTAAATGATACATTCTGCTGGTTTAAGAAAAATAATATAGATTCAGGAATGATAAAGTATGGATGGTTTCTTAAAAAATAAAGCTCAAGTTTTAGTTGTCCACTGTGTCGACACAGAAGGCCCAATAGGCGGCGATGTTAGAAGAAGACCGAATGGCTCTAAAGAGTTTATGGACAACTGGAAAGATATAAAAGAGTCTCTATCTGATATAACGTCCGATATGTTTAGATTTAATGCGAGGGATTCTTTTGAAAATTACTTTACTTTAAACTGGTTCATTATGGATTTTGTAGGATTTAAAACCAATCCTAAAAATAGAATTGAAAAATATAATGACACATATGATAATATAAAGTCTTTAAATACTGACTGTGATTATTTTCACTGGCACTACCACCAACCCCCTAAGAGCGGAATAGGGGATCAGTGGTCTAATGACTGGGATAGCTCAAGTATACACTATCAAATTCTTGGACACAGGCTTATTGAAAGAGGTGATTTTCCAGAAGCATTTAGGGCAGGTGGGACAATAGAGGATAATAAGTGCTCACTCTGGCTTGAAGACAACTTGATGATTGACTATTCAAATAGATCATCTTATAAATCTGTTGAGACTGATGATATTTTTGATTTTAATTGGTTTAGAGCACCTAGACATTGGGGATATTATCATCCAAATAAAAGTGACTTATTTTCCCCGGGAAGAATGAGAAGATATATTGCCAGATCTGTAGACCTTAGGTCAAGACTGCACGAACTTCAACAGTGGGAGGTTGATGAAGCATTCGGGTATGCAAGACAAAATAACTGTCCAGTTATTCTTTCATACTTTAGTCACGACCACAGAGATATGAGAGATGAGACGCACTATGCAATAGAGCTTATAAGAAAATCATCCAAGAGATTTAATATTCCCTTTAGGTGGTCTGGTGCGAAGGAAGCTATTCAAATATGCGAAGATATCAGACCAGTCGAGGTAAAGATCGGACTAGAGAGGTGGTCAAATAATCGGCTAATGATAACATTTAGAGACCAAATATTTCAGAAAAATCCGTTTGTATTTACTAAAAAAAGGTCAGGTGAGATAGTCTATCATAAGCTGGACTTAGAGCTGTGCCCAGCTTGTCCGTATTATCTTTTAAGATGTTTCTTTGTTCCTGAAGATGATGACATTAAGATTGGAGTAGCCTGTACGTCAAGAACGGGTGATAAATCTGTACTTGTGGAGAGTCTTTGAAGATAGTTTGTGTGATACCCGCTAGGGGCGGGAGCAAAAGACTCCCTAGGAAGAATATATACCCGCTACTAGGAAAGCCTCTAATTTGCTGGTCTATTGACGCATGTCTAAAAAGTAAATATCTTAATAGCGAAAATATATTTGTCAGCACAGAGGACCAGGAAATAAAAAATCTTGTTAGTGACCTTGGAATAAATGTAATAGATAGACCGAAAAACCTATCAGAAGATAGTGCCTGGACACAAGACGTCCTTTCACATGCAAAGGCTTTTCTTATAGGACATGGGATGGATTTCGATATAATGGTAAGAGTTCAGGCAAATTCACCCCAAGTTCAGCCAGAAAAAATAGATGAATGTATTGAAAAGTTAATTAATAGAAATCTATGGGAGGTTTTTACTGTAGATCAAGATGGAGTTGAAGATGCTGCAATTCATGCACTATTGAGAAAGTGCGTTGACCAGAAGGCACTTAGCGTCTATAAAGGTGTAGTCTCTACTAATTACACAGATATTCATACAATTGACGACATTAAGTTGGTTGAGAAAGAAATTTCTACAAAAGAAATTCACTCTGTTGAATATAGTGTGTTTAAAAAAAATACTATTGATATTTCAAAAAAGCTATCTGCTGATATGACAAGCTTTCTGGAAGATCAAAAGGATAAAATATTAAAGCAATCGCTTCTTGGGTTCAAGTGTATTGACAAATATATGAATAAGCCCGATGACCTTCCTGATGCATTTATGCACTGTATGACGTCTTGGCACTGGAATGATAAGGTTTCAATCACTGATAGACTTGATAAGTCTCTCTCAGATCATGAAGAATTCTTTAAAGAAATTAATAAAAAAATATCACAAGGAGACAGGATAAAGATCTTAGACCTTGGAAGCGGGTTTTGCACGTATTGGCCTGTTTTTTGTGAATTAGGGGTTTCAGAAATTGTTGGAATAGATCTTTACGATGATAGGTCTATTCCAAAAACACGTTCAACTTTAGGGGAATCTGTAATTAAGCTTTGCAACATGGCTCTATCAGTTGATAAAATTCTCTCTAGCTCGCAGGGAAAAGATGTTTTTTCAGTTAATCGGCAAGACCTTGATAATCTTTTTTCGCTGATTCATAAGCTGTATCTAACGCTATTTAAAGTATACTCTTTTAATAGTCAATATTACCTGTATGCAGCTAGTTTGCTTGTTGATAGATTTACTTCTAGTGATTTTTCATATAGGATATTTAAAGGAAATGCTAGACACATTGACTTACTTCTATCTCCTGAGGATTTAAGCTCTTTTGATGGAATAATGTGTTTAAATCCTGGATCGGAAAATATTAATCTAGGTACAGGAATTCCAGCAGAGATTTTTCACGCTATTGCTAAAAAGTACTTAAAGGATGACGGAGTTACAGCATTTGATCGAAGGTAAAGATGAAAGTTAGTGTCATTATAACGTGTTACAATCTAGAAGAGTATGTAGCAAGAGCAATAAATAGCTGCTTAAATCAAACAATGCCTGAAGATGATTATGAGGTAATTGTGGTAGACGATATGTCTACTGATCGATCTTGGGAAATCATTCAGGGTTTTGGAAGCTTAGTTGTACCAATCAGACTAGATAAGAACTCAGGTGTCTCTGCTGCTTCAAATGCAGGAATTAGAAAGGCATCAGGGAGATATGTTGTTAGAGTTGACGGTGATGACTTCATAAATAAGAACTTTATTTTTTCCATGTACGAAGTATTAAAGTGGAATGAAGACATAGGATTTGTCTACTGTGATCACATAGTTGTTAATGAAAAGCTTGAGAGAAAGCAGTCTTTAAATACTCTTGATTCACTTCTTGACCACGGAGCGGGAATCATGTTTAGAAAGAGATATCTTGAATCTATTGGTCTTTATGATGAGTCTCTAAGAAATAGAGAGGATTATGATCTTATTTTGAGATACATTAAGAATTTTAATGGGTACCATTTAAGGTTACCATACTATCGATATTTTAAGAGATCTGGAAGTCTTTCATCAAAAATAGCTGAGAGAGACTCTCTTAAGAAAAAAATAAATGAGGATCAAAATGTCACAAGTTGATGATCTATGGAGAATAATCACTTCAGGAAGTCCGTTCTTTATTGCTGAAGCAGGCGTAAATCACTTAGGATCTTTAGATCTAGGTGAAAGGTTAATTAGAGAGGCAGCAGAGGCAGGTGCTCATGCAATTAAATTTCAATCATATAAGGCAAAAAATCTTTGCACAAAGAATGCACCTAGATTCTGGGACTGGGATGGTGAGATAGAAAAGGAAGGTTCTCAGTTTGACTCCTATTCTCACTTAGACTCCTTTGGTGAGGCAGATCACGCTGAGCTTAAGAGAATGTGCGACTATTACAATATAGAATTTATGTCAACTCCTTTCGACGACGAAGCTACGGATTATCTCGATAGAGTTGGAATTAATGCATATAAGATTGCATCTTGTGATTTGACAAATCATCCTCTCCTAAAGAATGTAGCATCTAAGGGAAAAATAGTAATGCTCTCTACAGGTGCAGGATCAATTGATGAGATAAGATCAGCTGTTAAAATACTAAGAGAGGGAACAGATAAGATTGTCGTTATGCACTGCAATCTTAAGTATCCAACAGAAGATTGTGAGATAAATCTTAGAATGATAAATCACCTAAGTGAAGAGTTTCCAGACTGTGTCATGGGCCTTTCAGATCACACCATGAATCTTTGGACTCCTGCATTTGCATATGCACTTGGTGCAACAGTATTCGAAAAACACTACACTGTAGACAAGTCTCTTGATAAGAGTGCTGACCACTGGCTGTCAGTTGACCCACCTGAAGTAAGTCAGATTATTGAAAATATAAATCTTGCTGTAACACTCTTGGGATCAAGAGAGAAAAAGTGTACTGAAAGTGAAGAGAGAGCAAAGCTATACGCTAGAAGGAGTATAGTCTCTATTTCTGATATTAAAAAAGGAGAGATGCTTACTAATAAAAATTTAGCATGTAAGAGGCCAGGAACTGGGCTTTCTCCAACGATGCTTCATAAGATTTTAGGAAGATTTGCCACTAGGGACATCTCAAATGATCAAATTTTAACAATGGATGATATAAAATGAACTTAAAAGAGCTAACATTAAAGTATTTTAATACTTTTTCAAATAAGGATGCAGACGGTTTAAAGGAGTTATTTTCTAAAGATATCACACTTAGAGATTGGGATCTTAATGTTGGACCCGTTGCGTACGTTCTTCACGAAAATAAAAAAATGTTTGAGATGTTTGACACTATCAATATTGTTCCAATCAATATTGCAGAAACTGGAAATTTAACTGTATCTGAGATAGAGATCTTCATTAATAATGATGATGCACTACGGGTTGTTGACGTCATTGAGTTTAATAGCGATGGCAAGATATGCGCAATAAGGGCGTACAAGGGATAGATTGATGATAGATACAATTGGAATAGTCGGACAGGGATTTGTTGGGGGAGCTCTAAATGAGGGAATGAAGCATGCTTTTAACATTGAGACATATGATAAGTTTGTATATGAAAAATCTACTTGTAATTCACTAGAGTCACTTATTGAAAAAGCAGATGTTATATTTGTCTGTCTTCCAACACCTATGAGAAAGGATGGATCTTGTGACCTAAGAATAGTTGAAGATACAATTATTGAAATTGATCAAATATGTGGAGATAATGAATATCTCGGAAAGATAGCAGTAATAAAGTCAACAATACCTCCAGGTACGACACAGATGCTTAATGATAGTGTGAAATATGTTCAGGTTATTTTTAATCCAGAGTTCCTAACTGAGGCAAATGCAATTGATGATTTTAAAAATCAGACAAGAATAATCGTCGGCGGTCCGAGACCAGGATCTTCAGTCGTTAAGAATGTATTTAGAAAAGCATTTAAGCAGACTCCTATTATTAAAACAGGCTCTAATACTGCTGAGATGGTTAAGTACTTTACAAATTGCTTTCTTTCTACAAAGGTTAGCTTTTGCAATGAGATAAAGCAGATCTGTGATCCTCTTGGCATAGACTATGATAAGATTGTGGAGTATGCTTTATATGATAATCGGCTAGGAAAATCTCACTGGTCTGTCCCAGGCCCTGATGGAAGCATGGGTTTCGGAGGTCACTGTTTTCCTAAGGATTTAAATGCCCTGATGTACGTTGCAAGGTCTTTGGGTGTTGATCCAATGGTAATGGCAGGTGTCTGGGACAAGAACCTAGAAGTTAGGACAGACGCAGCCAGGGACTGGGAAAAGATGTCTGGTCGAGCAGTCAGTGAAGACTAGAAGATATCATACGATTTGCCTTTTTCTAGAAAGACAAGCGGCCTATCGTCAATAGGTCCATCAAATGTGTATCCAAAAATTTCTAATTCTTTTTTAACTTTATTTTCAATAATTGCCCTTGTCTCATCTGTATAGAACTTCTTATAGCCCATCTTATTTCTCCTATCAGAAGCATTTACTCTATTTTTCGGGACATCATCTATTTCACTAATTCCAAGGGCTATATCAGCAAGAAGCCGCAATCCCTCGGCAACACGCTCAGATCTAATAACAACATCTACGCAGCAATTTCCTGATTCATCAAATATTTGATGAAATAGATTCTTTCTAGATTGTTCATATAGGATTTGATCTCTGCTGAAATCAAATAAGAACTTTTCATATCCAAAACCATTGCAGTGATTGCAGTATGTTTTATAGCTGCTATGATCTTTATTGCATTTAATAATTTGGTGTGGCGCACCAACCATTCCTGAAAAATAACAGCTCATTAAATAGTCAAATGGGTTTCTAACAGTTGCAAATTTTAGTGAACTTTTATCTATATTTCCTACTTTGCGATATCCTGAGACTGTTTGCCCTTCTTTTAGAAGCCTCACTGAGCAAGGTTTCTCACCTCTGGGCTTTATAATCGGTGGATTTGTATGAAATTGTTCATGATTTCCATGACAGCCTATCTGAATTGGAAACTCTCTTACATACGAGCCTGCTGCCTTTGGAATGTGAATAAAGTACAGTTTTTTAAAATTTTTATCTCTAAGCTCTTGAATTCTTTTTTGGTACTCTTCGTCACTAGTCATTTGAGCCTCGTGTACTTTTCTATATTTTTAATTATAATTAAAGTATGACTAAAATAAATTTTCCAACAGGAAAGCCTCACGTTTCATTTTCTGAAGTCAAGATATGGAAAGAGTGCTCCTGGCGACACAAACTCATGTATGTTGATAAGATTGACACCTTTGAAGCTTCTCCCTATCTTGACTTTGGTACCGCAGTTCATGAAGGCTGTGAGACCCTTCTTGAGACTAGAAAGGTGGATAAGAAAAAGCTTTTTAATGACATTACCTCTGCATGGGAAAAAAATGGATTCGACGATCCTGAGTGGGTTGAGAGACAACCTGGCTGGTACAAATATCAGCCTGTAGAAACTTGGTGCCAATGGGCAGAGAATATGTGGGATGAAGTTCCTGATTTTTTAGATTCTACTTTTCCAAACTGGGAGCCTGTCAAGGCTGAAGAATACCTCTATGAAGAAATAGAAGGGAAGAGTGTAAAATTTAAGGGATTTATTGATGCAGTCATTAAGGTTCCAAAGAAAAGAGGCGACGGATATAACTACTGGATACTTGACTGGAAGACAGCTCAGTCCTATGGGTGGAGAAAAGAAAAAAAGCAAAGCCTACTAATGACAGCACAGCTTATTCTATATAAGCATTTTTGGTCTAGAAAGCACTCTGTTCCACTTAAAGATGTTAGATGTGGTTTTATCCTATTAAAGCGAGGCGGTAAGCCAGGTCGCATCTGTGAGCTTGTAACAGTATCTGTAGGGCCGAAGACTCTAGAGCGCGGAGTCAAAATGATGAATAGTATGATATCATCTGTCTACAGAGGTATGTTTTTAAAAAATAGAGACTCATGCACGTACTGTCAGTTTAAAAATACAGAACATTGTACCTGATTTACTTTATAATATCTCAGTGTTAATATTTCACTGAGGTTTATAACAATATGTCAGAAAAAAAGAAGGTGCTAGTGCTATCTGATCATGCACTTAGCACATCGGGTGTTGGTACACAGACAAGACACCTTATAAACGGCTTATTACAGCGCCATCCTGGAGAGTGGACCTTTAGGCAGTTTGGAGCAGCTCTAAAGCATTCAGACTATGAAACTGTTCTTGTAAATGAAGACTTTATAATCAAGCCAATTGACGGCTTTGGAGATAGAGATTTAATAAGGGTTGCGCTTGCAACTGAAAAACCAGACCTTCTTCTTATCTTTACAGATCCAAGATTCTTTATCTGGCTATTTGAGATGGAAGATGAAATTCATCAAGTATGTCCAATAGCTTGGTGGCATGTCTGGGACAATGACCCATATCCAAGCTTTAATCACGTCCTATATGAGTCTACAGATCTGATTAACTGTCATTCAAATATGACATATGAGCTTATAAAAGACAAGATATCAAGTAAGACAAACTTTATTCCACATGCTGTCCCTAGAGAGATATTTTCTCCAATTTCAGAGTCTGAAAAAATATCCTATAAGCGACAGATATTGGGGGAGGATAGGTCAAATCACTTTGTTACAATATGGGTCAATAGAAACGCAAAAAGAAAGAGACCCGCTGATGTCCTAGAGTCCTGGAAAATATTTTTAGACAAACTAGAGAAAGAAGAAGGACACAGGAATGCAACACTTATTATGCACACAGATCCAGTGGATATGGAAGGACCTAATTTATTTAGAAATATAGATCTGCATGGAATCGGACAAAATGTCTACTTTTCAACAGAGAGATTAGAATTTGAAAAAATGAACATCCTATACAATATTTCAGATGCTTGCTTGAATATTAGCTACGCTGAAGGATTTGGGCTTTCAACACTTGAAGCGATGATGACGGGTTGTCCAATAGTTGCAATTAAGACAGGCGGGCTAACTAGACAGGTAGTTGACCACCGAGACGGAACAGAGAACGGAGTCGCACTTCCTGTCGAATTTAGATCACTAGTAGGGTCTCAGCAAGTTCCGTACATATATGAGGATTATGTTACATGTGAAACGGTTGCAGATGGATTAATGAAAATTTGCACCCTATCAGAAGATGAAAGGATCAAGCTTAGAGGCAAGTGTCTAGACTATGTCAAAGAAAACTTTATGATAGATGATACAGTAGATGAATGGCATAATAGTATGTGCGATCTCATAGATACATGGCAGCAAAGCTATAAGCCTTGGGAATGTTTTACATTTTAGGAAAAATATAGATGAAAAAAGTTATTATTAGAGCACCCCTTCTATCATATAGTGGATATGGAACTCACTCTAGACAGATCTTTAAATGGCTTCTAACTAGAAGAGATTTTGATGTTACAGCTCAAGTGGTCCAGTGGGGAAATACGTCATGGATGATAGATTCAAACCTTGAAGACGGACTAGTAGGCAAAATAATGAGTATGTCCAGACCGAGTTCAGGTCAAATGGATGTATCAGTTCAGGTTCAATTACCAGATGAGTGGGATCCAAATTTAGCAAAGTTTAATATTGGTGTAAGTGCATTTGTTGAAACAGACAGATGTAATCCAGAGTGGCTTAAAAGAATTGATGCAATGGATCTTGTTATAGTTCCAACAGAGCACGTCAGAGATACAATTTTAAGAACAGGAAGTGTATCAACACCTGTAGCAGTTGTCCCAGAGTCTTACATAGAGCAAATTGATGACAACCTAGATGCCCTTCCCATTGATTTAGATACAAGCTTTAATTTTCTAGTACTTGGCCAATTTACCGGAAGTGATCCATACAATGATAGAAAAAATCTTCTTCACACACTAAAGTGGCTTTTTGAGACATTTAGTGATGATCCAGATGTTGGAATAATCATAAAGACAAATCATGGAAGGGGTACAAAGATAGATAGAGAAATAACTAGACAAAAAGTGCAACAGGTTATAAGTGAAATAAGAAAAGGGCCATATCCAAAATTACATTTAATTCACGGAAATCTAACAAACTCTGAAATTGCATCACTTTACAATCTTGAATCGTTAAGATGTCTTGTTAGCCTGACAAGGGGAGAGGGCTTTGGCCTGCCGCTTCTAGAGGCATCTGCAGCAGGAGTGCCCGTTATAGCTACAAATTGGTCTGGTCACCTGGACTTTTTAAATTTAGGAAAATTTATACCAGTTAATTATAACTTGACTACAATTCCAAAAAATAGAGTTGATAATAGAATATTTCTTGATGGATTTAGATGGGCAGATCCAGTTGAAGAAGACTTTAAAAAGAAAGTTAAAAAATTTAGAAATAATTATTCTAAGCCCACTGAGTGGGCTGCTGAGCTGTCCGCCAGATTAAAAGAAACATTTTCCCAGAGAGCAATCAACATGAAGTACGATGCTTTAATTGATAGTGCCTATTGGAGAAATTCTTGACCTGGTTTCTGATATCTCTATCTTCATTTTTATTTCTATTGCTATGCTTTTCTTTATATTATAACTATAAGTTTGGTGTAATACTGTTAAATCTAGAAGATGGAATAGAAAATGCACTAGATGTACTTGATGAAAAATACCTGTCTATATCAAAAATTCTTAATAGACCTGTATTTTTTGATAGTGTGGAAATTAGGCAGGTCATTAGAGATATAAAGGCTTCAAGAGAATCTGTGCTATATGTTGCAAACATTCTTGGGTCAATTGACAAGAATTCAATTGAAGTCATGGACGAAGCCGAGGAAGTCTAATGAAAAAAGCAAAGAAGAAATTTATAAAAATAAGAAGAAAGAGGGGAAAGGGGCCAAGAAATTTATACTTTAATGAGAACACTCATAACGCAATCATTAAATTTCAGGGTCTTGAATGTGATCTTGAAAAAGATAAGCTGTATGTTAAAGATATTTTTCCTGCATTTGATAAGCTTGTTGAGAATTTAATTTTTATTCATGGATTTATGTCAACACACTCATCGTATGAAGATTTAAAGAATGACTGTGTGGTGTTTCTATATGAGACTTTAAATAAATTTGATCACACAAGAGGCACAAAGGCATTTTCTTATTTTAATGTTGTAGCAAAAAACTGGCTCATAATAAAAAGCAAGCAACGAAGCAAGCAGATAAGAAGACAGATAAGCCTAGATGACCCTCTTTCAATAAGCAGAAGAGACATGTCAGCAATAGAGATGTATAAGGTAGTTCCTGCTCAAGATTCTGAAATGATAAAGAGAGAGTCAATTGAGAACTTATTTTCTCTTATGAGTGAGATAAAGGAAAAGCTTTCTGGAGAGAATGAAATTGCATGCATAGATGCAATTATTACACTGTTTGAAAAGATTGATGATATTGATCTTCTTAATAAGCGAGCAATATTTGTGTATTTAAGAGATATATCAAATCTTAATCCAAAGCAACTTTCAATAGCAATGTCATCAATAAGAAAGCACTATAAATCTCTCGTAAAAAATGGCGACTTTGATATATTCTTTTAAAGGGGTTTAAAAATGTCTAAAAAAATATCTGATCTCCAGCAGAGAATTGACAAGAAGAATAAAAAGATAGGTGACTTTGGAGACATCTTAGATGCAATTGAAAGCACAGAAGATAAAAAAAAGCTCTTGTGGAAAGAAATATACGAAAATGCATTAAATGATAGAGAGAATGCCTCTATACTGTTTATGGACCTAATGACACAATCGCAAGGAAGTTCAGCAAATCATGCAACATTTGGGCCAATTATGGCAAAATATCTTGAGAGAATGTCAAAATCCAACGATCAGATACTAAGGCTTGCAGAGATAATAGACAAGGCGGAGTCAAAATCAGAAATGATAAACCCTGACGATATCTTTAATGAAATAGGCGGGTGATATGTCAAGAAGATATGACCCAACAAATCCAAGAGCACTGGGTGGAACAGATGCTGTTGCTAAAAAAATTAGAGTATTTCACTCTGTTGTTGTATCAGATTTTATTAGAAATCCCGCAACTGCTCCTCAAGAATTCCTAAGAGAATTATCAGGCGGTGGCTCTAGGAGAGCTGCAATAAATAGCGAGTTTGCTTCTAGAATGCCTAGAAATTCAATAACAGGCTACAGAGTCTCAGATGGCTCAGGTAAGCTGGACCAGCTTGAGATATTTTACCCTTTCTTTTCACCTCACCTTTGTCTTCCTGTCAAGCCTGGAGAGCAGGTTTGGGTTATATATGAGACAGTAAATGGATCTGAGACTCTAGGATATTGGATAACAAGAAAATGTGTTGATCATCAAGTTGATGATATCAATTACACACATGCTGACAGAATGACCATGTATCGACATGAAGGCTCAAGCGGAGCAGGTCAGGGAATTCCAGGGGCTGTGGGTGCAATAGCATCAATAGCATCTCAGATACCTGAAATAATGTCTCTCGGTGGTGAATATTTAAGTGCTGCAGAAAGCATGGGCATGCCAGGGTCCACAAAGCCCATGTTTCCAAATGGAAACCCATTCGATCCAAATGGAAGAACTCTTCCACAGGGAAAATACGAGGAAATAGTTTTAAATTCTGTTGCTTTTGGAAGGGGCGGCTTTCTAAATCAATTCATAGGTGAGCCTGTTCCTAGAATAAGTAAAAATGTAGGAGACCTTGTGCTCCAAGGATCAAATAATGCAAGCATAGTCCTTGGTGCAGAACTCAAGCCTGATTCTGCCGTTACAAGCACAAGCTTTCCTAGATCAATGACTGAGTCAGGAAGAGGCTCGATTGACATATGTGTGGGAAGGGGCCAGACAAGCTACTCAGCTGCCGGATTTTATCCGACAGGAGTTGAAAATGAAAGGGGTTACTATGAGTCAGCAAAGCGCCCAAGTAGAGAAATTTCACCTGATGACTTTGCTTTTGCAAATGAGAATTCTGCAGAGGGAGGAGTTGATCAAGAAAACGATCTATCTAGAATTTATTTAGCGATGAAGACAGATGCAGATGAGCATTTTTCAATAGATATTGAGAACATTGATCAAAGCGAAGGCGGGAAGCCTGCAATAGTTCTTAAATCAACACAGCTCAGGCTTGTAGCAAGAGAGGATCTTAAGATAGTAATCGGAGACGCTGAAACAGGATCTGCTGTTGTTTTAAAGTCTGATGGAAATATAGTCTTTGTTCCAGGCAAAGAGGGCGTAATTAAGCTAGGAGGTGATGATGCTGATAAGGCTATTCTCACAGCAGTCTCTACAACAACAGTAAATACGACTGGTCAAATATCTCTAGCTTCACCCGTCACTACAATTGCAGGTGGGATCTTAGGAAAGGACGAAGAATCTGCTACACTTCTTAATGAGAGCACATTTGCAACAAAGGTCTTGGTAAAGTAATGGCCAACTCTCTTGAGCCAGAAGTTCTGATGGAAGACAGTTCAGGAAATCTTTCACTTCCTGAAACTGAATTGGAAAGCTTTAGACTTGATGCAATTAATATATTAAGAACAGGTACAATTACTCCCGGATACATTCCTACAACAATTTTAAATCAAGTTGATGTAGGTGCGGCAGTTTTACCATTTGGCCCACAGCCATCTTCGGCTTCACAGCTTGACAGGATGATGGACGCCGATCCGCAGGCACTCTCAGCCTTCGATAACGGGCTTTCGAATGCCCTTAACTCAGCTGCACAATTCTTAAATGTCTCTATTGACTCTCCAATTGCAAAGACTATGGTGCCCCCATTTATTGATCCCACTATTGTCGTTTCAAAGGTCAGGACAGCTGTGAAAGAAGTTGTTACTCAGGTGAGTGATGCTGTAGAGTCTTTGCTCGAGCCTGTACTGGATGCACGTGACGAGGATGGCAATCGCTTAGTTGGTGATGAAACATATCAGGAGCTAGTTGACTCTGTCAGTTTTGAAGTTAGAGATCTTACACTTGAAGAAGTTCTACTGGCTTTACCAGAAGCTACACTTAGACTTGCAACACTCCTGGTAGCACCCATTGCGGAAAATATTAATGCTCTTTTAGAGGTATTTGGGATTCCTGGATTGGGTGATATTATAGACGGAATCAGACAGATAGTTCAAACCATTCAAGATATAATAATCCCACTCCTGATGAGTTGGGATGGCGAATTAAGACAGCTTCTTCGAGAAAAGCTTGAAGAGCTTATAACAAGGATCACTGATACGATTAAGACAGAATTGCAAGATGCTGTAATTGCTGCAATTGAGGCAATACTTGGAATCCCAATATCAGAACTCCCTCAACTTCCTTCATTTATAATTGGCTTACCTGATTTTTCAATTAATTTTTTTCCAAATCTTGAATTACCGATATCGCTAGGTGATTTTTTAAATTTTCCTCAAAATATATTAACTGAGATACTTGCACTATTTGATGCAATTAAAGAGTTTTTTACTGTAACACTATGGACACCAGAATTTTTAGCAAATCTTCTTGCAGCGCTAGCGCGAGGCCTAATCGGCCTCTTAGAATTTGTAGTTGATATTGTAATTACTATTATTAAAGCTGCATTTTCTATTACAGCAAATGCACTATTTAAAGCAGCATGTCTTGTAGCACTTGTTGTAAGGCTGGTTAAGTATATGTGTATATCGATAGTTGGATATGTAATAGGTGATGGAATGATTTTTTCATCAATTAAAGCTTCTATTCTTGCAGGATAGTTTTTAAAAAAAAGATTGTGAATGAAAGCTATATAAAATATTTCTTACATATATTCTTTTATTTATTCTCTATCAGTATAAATTTGCAATCATGATTACTTATCCTCTGGTATATTTAGTCTTAAGGATGAAATAAATTGGGCACTAGAAGCTTTAAAAGCGTTGGCGATACTCTCTCTGACAAGAAGTATAATAGAGAACTTGACACACCTCCTGTCGGAATAAAGACACCTTTGAGAAGAGGCTATGGAAGATCTGGAATATTTGATATGCATTTCAACATCAGAGATCAAATTTCAGATAATTTAAAAAATTTACTATTGACAAATCACGGTGAAAGGTTGGGTCTTTATGATTTTGGTGCAAACCTTAGACCTCTCACGACCGAGCTGCACTCACAAGAAGACTTCGATGGTGAGGCAATGTCAAGAATCAGAGATGCAGTTTCAAAATATATGCCATTTATAAATCTAGATTCTTTTGAATCATCTTTTAAGCAACCTCCAGATAGTGAATCTGTAGCACAGATAACCATAAGAATATTATATAGCGTCCCTCAGCTTCAGGTAGACAATGCCGGAATAGAGGTTATTTTATATTGTATAGGATAGAAAAGTGACAATTAATTCAAAATTAAAAAAGGATCAACTTAGATCTTATCTCAATAAGGATTTTGATAGCTTTAGAGCTGACTTATTGTTATACGCAAAGACATTCTTTCCAGATCAAATTCAAGATTTCTCTGAAGCAAGTCTAGGCGGGCTTCTTCTTGATATGACTGCATACGTTGGAGATGTTATGTCATATTATCTAGATCATCAATTTAATGAGCTAAACATAGAGACAGCAACTGAATCAGGAAATATAGAAAAAATACTTAAGTCATCGGGCGTCCCAGTAATGGGTGTATCACCTGCTTCTGCAAATGTTGACTTTTATGTTAGAGTAGATGCAGACACAACCGACACAACGCTTCCAGTTCACAACTATCTTCCCAAGATAGATGAGGGAACAACCCTAATAGCTTCAAACGGTGTAACTTTTACACTTACAGAGACACTAGACTTTTCTAAAAAAGATGATGATGGAAATTACATGTTTCAGCAAATTACTCCATCGTCATCAACGTTTGCAAATACATTTATTCTAAAAATGACAGGGCAGTGTGTGTCTGGAAAGACAAGGACAGAAAATATACCAATACCAAATCAGTTTGTTCCATTTAGAAGGGTGACTATTTCAAATCCAGGCGTGACAGAAATTATATCAGTTAGAGATAGTGAGGGAAATGAATATTATGAAGTAGGATCACTTGTTCAAAATACTGTGTACAAAAGAGTTTCAAATGTATCTTTAGACTATGATGAAGTTCCAGAAAATTTAGAAGTAATTCCTGCACCGTTTAGATTTGTTGTAGAAAATAGTATTGTAAATAATACTACTAAGCTCTTATTTGGGTCTGGACAGGCTGATTCACTAGATGATGATATAATTCCTGACCCAAGTGAGCTTTCATTACCGCTGTACGGAAAGAAGACACTATCTAGATTTTCTATAGATCCAAATAATTTAATTAAAACAAAGAGCCTTGGTATATCTCCAATAAATACTACAATTTCTATTAAGTACAGATATGGTGGCGGACTGTCTCACAATGCACCTCCGGGATCAATAAACGGAATATCTACACTTTTAACAACTTTCAATTCTGCTGTGCCAAAGTCAAAAATTTCTTCTATACGTGCATCAATAGATGTTATAAATCCAGAGTCAGCAAGAGGTGGAGAAAATGCACCATCACTAGAAGATCTGAAGCGACTCGTTGTCTCTGCTAGAAACTCTCAGTCAAGAATAGTAACAAAGGATGATTTGCTTTCTCATATCTACATGATGCCTTCAAGATTTGGAAGGGTCTTTAGGGCAGGTGTAAGATCCAATCCTGAAAATCCGCTTTCAACAAGACTGTATATCGTAAGTAGAACTAGAAAAGGCCTACTTTCAACATCTCCTGATTCACTAAAAGATAACCTGGCTTTATTTTTAAATCAGAATAGACTGATATCTGATGCAATTGATATTTTAGATTCACCAATTGTAAATATAGGCGTGAAATATTCAATAGTTACAGATGCCACCTCTAATAAGAGCACAGTCGTCCAGATAATAAATTCAAAAATTAAGACTTACTTTAATGTCCTTAATTTTCAAATAGATCAGCCGATATTCTTAACAGAAATTCAAAATATTATCATTAATACAGATGGTGTAATTTCACTTTCTGAACTAGAGTTAATAAATTTATCAGGCACGTCTAGTGGAAGAGTCTACAGTGATGTTATTTATAGCATAGGATCAGCAACACTTAAGGGAATTGTATCTCCACCTCATGGGGGTATTTTTGAATTAAAATTTCCTAACGATGACATAATTGGTGTGGGAGAGTGATATAGATGTATCGAATATTAACTGCAAGCAAAGACACTTATATTACAAATAAGATTATCAATAGTGACATAAGAGCAACAGATGCAAATGTTGGAAAGGCAGGAACATTAGACTTATTTAAGCTGTACGCTGAGACAACTTCAGGATCAGATACATCTCCCACAGAGCTATCTAGAATTCTTATAAAATTTGACCTTGATCCACTTAGATCAATTACAGGATCCTTTCTAGATCCAAGTCACTCATCATTTAAATGCTTCTTAAATCTAACAGATGTCTATGGCGGACAAACCACACCCTCAAACTTTAGAGTATTAGTGGCACCGCTTTCTAAATCATTTGACGAAGGTGTGGGAAGAGATATAGTTTCCTTTTCTGATCTTGATTCATGTAACTTTATTACAGCATCTGTTTCAGGTGAAACTCCCACACTTTGGACATTTACTGGATCAAATAAGCAAGGTCTATTAGGCAGTGCTGACCTTGACATAGTAACAAGTGGAAATTTAAACGATGGAAATGGAGTAGCATTTCTTTGGAAGGATCAGCTATTTGAATCAGGAGGAGAAGATCTAAATGTTGATGTAACTACAATCGTCTCTGGGGCACTTGCAGGGTTAATCCCAGATCACGGCTTCAGAGTGTCTTTTTCAGGAACAATGGAGACCGATACAAAAACTAGATTTGTTAAAAGATTTGGATCAAGGCATGCAGTAAACATTGAAAATAGGCCAAAAATAGTAGTTCACTATAATGATAGGCAGGAAGATCATCATAAGAATTTCTTTTTTAACCTTACAGGATCTATATTTTTAAATAACTTTCATAGAAATAAACCATCTTATATTTTAGACGGAAGAACTGGAAATGAGATAAAGGGTGACAACTGTGTAGTCCTAAGAATAGAGTCGGGATCACAAGATAGGGGAACATTCTTTACACATTCTGTTACAGCATCTCAGCACAAAATTGGAAAATCACATATTACAGGTGTATACTCTGCAACATTTGCAATCGGAGAATTTCACACAGGAACTTTAAGAAGTGAGATTGTTAACGCAGCATCTGCAACATTTTCAACTTACTGGGGATCAACAGACTATAAGGTTGGCTTTCACACAGGTTCACTTGTTATAAATACAGTAAAGCGAACAAGCTTTGATAACGTCCCTGATAAACTATTTTTAAATGTTACAAATCTAAAATCAAGTTATAGATCATTCGAAAAAGTCAGACTTAGAGTGTTTGTTGAAAATCTTGGAAAGGAAGTGGTATTTAAGAAAAAGCCTCTAGAGTCGACAAGCGAAGTATATACACAAATGTACTATAGTGTTAGAGATAGCTTAAATGGAAAAGTTATAATTCCATTTGATACAGCGTACAACGGAACACTTTTATCAACAGATTCTGATGGTATGTTTTTTGACTTTTATATGGACTCCTTATACCCTGGAAGAGTTTACTCTTTTGATTTTCTAATAAAAGATTTTGGAGCTGACAGAGTTTTCTCAAGTGTGGGTAGTAACTTCCGTGTGGATGAGTAATGTCAAAAGATAGAGTAATTAGTCAAAATAAGCCTAGACTGTTTAAGCCCTCTACAATTAGGGGAATACAATATCACGGTGGCGGAGCTACAAAGGAGATGTCTTTAAGCGAAGTCGTTGGCACAAATCTAGGAAGCACTTCATCTTTTAAGTATGATTCTCCGGGATCTGGATTAAAATCAACACAACAGTTGAATGTTGATTGGGAATATTTTGAGAATCACACGTTTTTTAACTCTGCAGTTTCAAAAGTAAATGTAGCATTTGATAGAATTATTAATGAATTTCCCTTTGATGGATCTGGCCAAGAGGTAGAGCAATATTTAGACTCCCTAACAGGATATGAGAAATATATCTTAGATCAGTTCCCCAAAAGCGTGGGCTATCTAAACTTTTCAGGATCTGGTGATTCAGTCGATCCTGACAATGGACTATACATAAAAGTAAAAGATTCTGCCGGAAGCTTATTTCCAGAATTTTCTACTTTAAATACTGGTGAACCTGTCCTTGATCCGACAACAGGATCTTTTTCAATAGAGCTTCAGCTATTAAGTGCTGACATTGCAAATCAGGAGCAGATTATATGTCAGAGAATATCTGATAGAAACCACGGTTTTGCACTAATGCTATCAGGAACAACTTCAACATCAGATGTTCCTATTATGTTTTCCGTAGTATCCGGTACTACTTCTATGATAGCTTCAGGTACAATTGCAAAGGGTTCATTTGAGCACATTTGTGCTGTTTGCGATAGAACAGAGGGGGTAGGAAAGCTTAGGCTATATGTCAACGAATCACTTGTTGGTGAATCAGATGGAGAAACTGAAACAGGCAAGCTTGGATTTACATCTGACAGCTTTTTCACAATAGGATCAGGTTCAATTATACATCTGAGCGGAACAAATTCAGAAAGTGAATCTTCAGAAAGGACATTTACACCTTTACAGACGCTATCAGGATCGATTGATGAGTTTAGATTTTTTCATAGTGCAAGATCTATAGAAGATCAAAAAGAATATGCAAAGAAATCTATTTTTTCAACTCACGATCTAAAGCTTTATTTTAAATTTAATGAACCAAGTGGTTCAACGGGTATCAATGACGTTGTCTTAGATGGCTCTGGTAAGTCACTTCACACAAGAATATCCAACTACCATGGTGCAGCTGCCGACATAGCTCTAAGGGGCACATCCTCATTCTACGGATCTGTTATCAAGCCTCCCATGACTGAAGAAGTGTTGGATTTGTCACCCGTTCTTTTTCCAAAGTTTGACAAAGTCACAGATCTAAATGCAAGGCTTCTAACATCAGCAAGCATGTATGATAGTGACAATCCAAACTTAATAACAAAGCTGATACCAAGCCACTATCTAGAAGAAGGTCAAGAGTTTTATGGCTTTTCAACAATAGATGGAACAATATCAGAAAACTATTCAGGTTCATCAATTCCAGGAACTGGAGATCTTGGATCTTCACAGCTCTTATCTGCGCTTTTATTTGTATATGCAAAGCAATTTGACGAAATTAAGATGTTTATTGATGAATTTTCAAGCATAACACGAGTTGATTACGACGCATCAGATTCTGTATCTGATGGATTTCTTCATTTTGCAGCAAAACATCTTGGAATAGAACTTCCAAATATATTTTCAAATGCTGATATCTTTCAGTATGTAGATGGAAACAATCTTAGAATAGATTCGTCGATCTCTGTAGAGTCTCTTTCATATGTGCAAAATCAAATTTGGAGAAGAATTTTAACAAATATGAAAGATATCACAATGTCAAGAGGGACAATTCACAGTGTAAAGGGACTGATTAGGTCAATGGGAATTGAGCCTGACAACATTCTAAGGATAAGAGAGTTTGGAGGACCTACAAGAAAGTCTCTAAGACACCTCAGAGTTAAAAAATCAGAAGTCTCAACACTTATCAACTTTTCAGGATCACTAGCAACAGTTGATATTCCTGAGTACACACTAAACTACCAGGGATTTTCCACAGGATCAGCTCAGAAGCCTAGAATAATGTCACCATATTTAAGCTCCAGTAGGTTCGAGGTAGGATATCCAAAAGTTCAAGGAAGCATGATCTTTAAGCATCCTGAACATTCATCAAGGCCATCTGTGACATCGTCGATGTCACTCTTTAACCATAACGTCCACGGAATCTCAAACAATAAAGATGATGGCTTATTTACATCCGGCTCATGGACATATGAAGCAATTTATCAAATTCCCAAGAATATATTAACAGGATCTCACTTTCCAACACAGAGCCTTGCACGAATTCATGTAACAGGTTCTACTTACCCAGTAGTTCTTGCTAAAGAGCCAGATAGGCATGGTGTTGTATTCAATCTAGTAACAACTTCAGGCTCTAATGCAGTAACGCTGTTTGGTCGACCATCGTGGTCCACAGCCGCCCCCGTCATTAGGCTTCATCTTACAGGTGCTAATATTTTTGACGGAAATATGTGGAACATAGCATTTGGAAGATATAGAAGTGATGATATCGCAACGGGAAGTGTGGGGTCTATTAGTTCATCTTACTTTCTCAGGTGTGCAAGAAACTCTATCGGAGAGATCAAAGAGTACTTTTCGACATCTAGTAATCATCTTCCATTTACGGCGACGAACTCACTTCAGAAAATAGATGCCGCATTAAACGCATCTGGTGCATTTGCAATAATAGGATCACAAAGCTTATATACAGGCGGGGATAGATACCTAAACTCTGTTTCAAGCCTTCCAGCTGATGAGTGGAAGTCTGCAAGGACCACTCACTTTTCTGGAAAAGTTGGCCACATTAGGTTCTGGTCAAAGGGAGTAAGTGAGACAGAGTTTAAAGAGCACACAAGAAACTTTAAATCACTTGGGTCTGATGACCCAATTAAGAACTTTAACTTTGATAATGTTCCCACAGGTGCCTGGGGAAGACTAAGGCTTGATGCAACGACAGATCAGTCTGTTACTGATTCAAGCGGTCTAGGCACAGTAGACATCATAGACTTCTCACAAAGTGAAGTCTATGGAAAGACAACTAGACCTTGGAATATATTCTCACCAGAGGCAGCCAGCTTCTCTGGTGCAGGCACTAGGGGCGATGAGTCTAGATATTTCAATATGTCTGGATCTGGATTTGAAGAAAGCAAGCGGGTCATAGTTCCTGAGAATTTCTATTATAGCTATTTATCACCTAGATTTGATATGTTTGAGACTGATGAAAAGGTCCGTGTTAGAAGCTACCTAGACAAATCACGTGTTGATCAGAGTGAATATGCATACCATGCCCCCATGTATGATATTCCAAGTGCAGACCTTCCAAATGACGATGTGAGATTTGCAGTCGACTTCTCACTCGTTCAGGCACTAAATGAGGACATTATGACAATGTTTTCATCTCTTGATTTCTTTGATAATGCACTTGGTAATCCAAACCTGATGTTTGGTGAAACGTATCCCGATCTTGATCAATTGAGAAAGGTTTATTTTAACAGGCTTATAGATAAGATTAACTTTAAGCAATTTTTTGAATTTTTTAAATGGTTTGATTCAATACTGGGTGTCATGATTGAGCAATTAATTCCTAAGAAGACAAATTTTAATGGTGTAAATTTTGTAATTGAGTCACACACACTGGAGCGGCATAGAATGAGGTACCTATCAGATCAGATATATCTTAAGCTTTCTGAAAGGGAAAAAGATTTTTCAGATCTGCCCAAGGACTTCGGCACGTCTTCCAGCACCGACCTCGGCTTCGGTACAGATGTTTAGCAAAGTGATATTATAATGACAATTAGTCCATTTAAAGATAGGTTTGAAAAATCTTCAGCATTGACTGGGTCAGCTACAAGTGCAATTGCACCATCTGTGGGTGTTAGCTCATCATTCTCACTTGTCAACCATGCATCAGGAGGGATGACCACAAAAGACATTGATAGATTTAGGCAGGGAACAAGTGTAGTGTCTAGAAGGTATCTTAGAAGAAACTCACCTACGACTGTGGACACTACAAGGGGTGTCGGTGTTATTGGATCTCTTCCAATTTTAACATCAAATGGATATGATGGGGAAAGATTTGATGAAATTCATGCAATAGAAGTTAGAGACTTTGGGCAACCCAAGCTCTTTAAAGATAATGAGCCATTTGAAGATATTGCCACAATGAATATAAGCACAAAAATATCTTCAAATATAACGTCTGCATATGGTGGTGCAATAGACTACATCAATGATGTCGGTCAACAACAATACCCCGTTATTCTATCTAATGTCTCTATGAAATATCCAGACCAGATGGACGGTGTAATAGAGCCTTTTGCCATAAGAGAAGTTATAAGCAATAGATCTGCAGAAACACCTTTTGTTGCACATAGGGTCCGTGCCCATATTATGGATGGAAATATTGAATCAACATACGGATCAGATACAATTACACAGATTGTCTCAGTAACGGGATCTCAGGAAGTTGATCCATTTATAGATGCAGCTGAGGTTGCAATGGCAAATAGCAGTTATACATTATTTGCACCGGGCTTTACATCAGATATAGAAAGACTGTCACCCCCTTTTCTTGATAGGGGTTCACCTGGTGCAGAGGGAAAAGAGAGGTTTTGCATGGTCTTGGTGGGAACAGCATCATCAAGGGACGTTGGCCTAGTTGACTCTCATCACAAGGCTGCAGGATCAGGATTTAGTTATGAAAATAATCCCGAGGGTACAGACTCTATAGCATTTGGCGGATTGAAAAGATGAGTGACAATAGACAACTAGGAGACTTTAACAGGCCAGTCGAAAGGGTCAGAGAGTATCCGGACTTAAGATTAAATTTTTCTACACTAGGCGTGGGAAGGTCTGCGGGAGGAAGACAGGGAAAGACAAACCTTGAGTACAAACTAGGGGGATATCTTGCCGGATGGTGGGACTTTAGAAAGCCAGGAGGAACACCAACAGCTGTCAACCAGTACAACGACAGCAATAACGGAACGCTTTCAGGTATTTCAGATGTTAACCTAGAGGAAGATAATCCATTTGATGTAAGAGATGGACCAGAAAGACAAAGACCCCTCTCAGCAACTTTTAACGATACTAATACTGTGTATCTTGTAGATAATGGCTCTGGGGTCGGAGACTCTGAGTACACACCCTCTGCATCTACAACACTTGGCTTCTGCATCCAGGCGTGGGTAAATAGAACCGGAGGCTCTTCAAGTGATGACACAATTGTCTCACTGGCAAGAAACAATGGAAATAATGCAACTCAGACAAAGATGGTCTACAGACTTTACTTTGAAGACGATGATGATAAGCTAACATTTAGAATGTACGAGGGATCTGCAGCACAGACAGGTAACTACATAGAGGAGAAGATGGACACTGCATGGCAGCATGATGGCTCTTGGGCACATATACTTCTCTATGTAGATCAGACAGGAGCGGCATCAGATCCAGGAATAGTATTCTTTGTTAATGGAATCAGACAGTCATCTACAACTACAAAAAATAGCTGGGGCGGTCTGACACTTCCAAGCCCACTTCCTCCTTTGACAATAGGCGCACAAAGACAGGTAAATGGATCTGGAGTCTTTACATCAAATTCAGAATTTTTTAAAGGCTCTATGTCTGAGATTGCCTTTTGGAAGGATATTCCAAAGGGAGGTAGGCTTGTCAATGAGAATGCTGCTTCAGCACTATATTCTGCAAGAAAAGGATTCTACTCAAACAAGTCAGGAATTCTAAGTGAGCCATACAGGTTAGAGCTAAGAAGAAGAGATTCTGCAACCGGATCTTATCCTACAATCAATAGAACGGGAGACAGGACTAGGTTAGGAAATTATTCTACAGTATTTGATGATAGAAAGACAATTGCATTTACAACATCTTCAGCTGTGTATCCACAAGTCTTAAATTCTGATTCTCCAAATTTTATATTTCCAACTAGCTCAATAGGCACTGTAACAAGAAATCTAAGAAAAGGAGTGTCAGACGGCCGTGTTGAATTTACTCCTGGTGAGTCTCTCGGGCCATTTGACGATAGTCTAATAGCCTTAGGTACCACTAAATTTTATATGACAGGAACATCTCCAGAGGTAATGGAGGGATTTTCTAATCCACTTAAGAGCAAAACACAGCTATTTTTTGATATCACACCATCAGAGACTCTTACACTAACAAGATCACCAAATGCTAGATTTAAACCCCTTGATGCAAGTGCTCAACCTACTAAGACAGGATTTGCATACTGGAATGCATCACTAAGAAGATGGGAGCAAATAGGAACATCAGATCCTGCCACAGGTGCAGATATTAAATTTGATTACGCAATTAAGGGCGGCAGTTTAAATACCATGGCAAGCGGGACAAACTCATATCCTCAGCAGTTTACACCTTGTCAACATACTGGATTTTCAAGAACAGACATACTCTCTAATGATAACGAAAAACTATTTAAGCAGAGGTTATACCACCTAATAGGATCTCCAACAGTCTCATCTTTTGCACCATTTAAAACCATATATCATGCAACAAGTAGCCAGACAGTTAGAATGTCTGATTATATATCTCATCCATTTCTTTTAGAAAAGATAGTAGTTAAAATGGAGGGCAGGGCACAGCGAATTCACCCAAGAGGTAGAGAGGGTGCTGCACTAAGACATCAAGATGACTATATGTTCTTTATCTATAGACAGGAGAGAAGAAATCAAAGCGGAAGCTTTAGAGGAGGAGGGCCGACAAGTGCAGCACAAGGAACACCTACACCTTCTAAATTTTTTAGGATTGACTCAGCTGCAGATGTAACAGGAAGTCAGAGATTTCTAGTATGCAGCGGTGCAATGACATTTTATCAGGGGTCAATACCGACAACAGATGCAGATTCAAACAGAGTTGTATACGACTACAGTCCATACAATACACCTGCTTTCTCTCATGATTTTAATATTCCATCTGCTACAACAGATAATTGGAAAGTTGGTCAATTTACAGGATCTATAAAGCTTGAAATAGAACCTGCAGTTGCAAGCCAGGGAATAAAGGGAAGATCTGTAATCTCTAACTGTGAGATCGGATCTCAAGCAACTAGGGGTGCTGCTGTTTATCACTATTGGCCTGGAGGAACTACATCAAAGCCATTTATGAATAGTACATCATCAAGAGGGGCAGCATATGATAATATTGAACCATCTCAGTACACAGGCAAAGTAGGTGTCGAAGGAAGATATAGCACATATACATTTTATCAACTTCACAAAGGAGGATCTCCTGCAATTCCAATGTCAGCACAGGCTTCTAGGGAGCTTCCAATAGTTGAGATAGACCCCAGGACTATGAGACCTCTTGGCCCTCCAATAAACAATGGAATTGTCTTTGGAACTGCAGGAAATGCAAATGTCGGAAAGGCTCCAATAAATGATACAAATCACTCTGCAAAATCTCCATATATTTTATTTCCTGAAGATGAGATTGTATTTGGTCTCGAGGCTGCAATTGCACCCGGAAACATATCAAGCCTAACAGGGTCTGGAAACTCTAATGGAAACTTTGGAGGACAAAATTCACTCTCAGGATCAAAGCTTGAGATATTTCAGTCAAATGAGAGACAAACAGTTATATTCTATGGCTCACTAGTAAGAGCTGGAAGAGAGCACCACGATACAATAAATCAGCCCCTAACATCTGATGCAATTCATGAGGCAATATTTGAACCAATAGTTGATCAGTGGGATATATCTTCTGAAGACACAAATGCAGGAACATATTGTGACAACTATGTGACAGGAAACATGGGTGCATCTCCATGGCCTCACAACTCCATGGATGATGAATATCCCAATAACCTTAATTCTTCGATGAGGGGAGTTGCAGGTAGCTTTGTCAAGGGAACAGCACCAAATAGGGCAGGCTCATTTCAGAGATCTGTTACATTTTTTGGTGATTCTGAGAGATTCTATGACACACTTATGCCAGATATTCAGGAATATGCAAAGCGGGCAGGTGCTACAATGTTATCAACTGGATCTGCAATGCCCGCAATTGTCTTTGATCCACCAGAATTTTACATTGAAAGTCACCCACACGGTCAGGATAGTAGATCTACAATGCCATTTCCCTATGAGGGAAATCCACAAAGAAAGGTAAATGACTCTACAAACATGCAAGTTGTAACAAAGGGAACAGTGGGATTCTTGTATGGAGCAGACTCACAGCTTCAAATAAGACAACTACTTTTTCAAGTCGGGTTTAAGGGAGGAGATATTACAGTATATCAATATGGCCATGAAGGAGCAAGATCTTATTCACTTAGCACGTATAATCACTCACACCCACAAGCGACAGGATCTACAGGATTTAGATATGGAATTCAAAATATAGTTCCAGAATATCCTAATGCTGTATTTAGAAGAAATCATTATGGTCAATTTAGAGATATGCTTGAGCAAAGACGTGATGGAAGATTCTATCGCCCAAGGCTTCAAGATTTAGACTTGCTTAGACTTGGAATGAATAATGAGACAAGTGTAGGAGATCCAGTTGTGATGTGCAAATTTACACTTTCTAGCTCAAACGAAGAAGTAAGTCCATATCTAACTACGTGCTCAAATATGAGCTTTGCAGCTACATCATCTCTTCCCTATTTTGATGGAGATATCATAAATGTAACAAATCCGACAACACTTAAGACAGTGGCAATAGTAAAGGGAGATCTGATAACTTCAGTAAGAACTGCATTACAGACTCCATCTACAAAGCTTGGCGGAAAATTTTAGTAGGTTATAATGTCAACAGACTTAGCAGCATCTGATCTTAGAAAAGTAGAGTCCATCACAGTAAGATCTGGCTCAGACGAGGGCGATATTGATGTAGTGATGTTTCCAAATCGTATCCAAATTGGATTAGATGATGAAGAGTTTAATCATGTTAATATCGTCTCAGGAAGTCTCAAGGTTACTGATTCAGTTAATGGAAAAATACTCCACTATACACATCACAACTTTACAGTCGCATCTACAAGCGTTAACTATGTTCCAATGAACTCTACAACAGAGTCAACAACACGAACAGATGAGCAGATAGGCCTTCAAGCACCTCACGACGGACAGCTTAAGAGAGTAATTATAAAGGTAAATGTTGCATGGGGATCGAATCTGGCTCATGCGACAACGATTGCCTTTCACAAGGGCCCAGATGGAACTGAGAGTGTTAGTGCATCAGCCACAGAGTCAAAAACTAAGGCAATGATAGATGCAAATACAGTTAAGACTGCTTCCTTCTCTAGCTCAACGTTTAGTGCAGGAGATACAGTTGCTGTTTCAATTGATCCATATGCTAGTACTTCTGGAAAAGTTAGAATGACTTGTGTGTGGGAATATGATACTAACACATAATTAGTGAAGAGGAAGATCAGTGGCAGGCATATTAGACAATAAAACTAGAATCATGGACGTTATCGTTACCGAAGAGGGTAAACGGCAAATTACATCTGGAAAGATGAGAATTGAGTTTGCAACATTCACTGACGGTCACACGTTTTATCAGGCAGATGTTGCAAGCGGATCTGACGATGCTTCAACCAGGCTTTTCTTTGAGGCCTGCTCACTACCGCGAGACCAGATAACATTTGAGACTGATGATTCTGGAAATCTTGTATCTTTCCAGGGAGGGGATTTTGAAGTAGGTTCTGATGGAATTATATATCAGGGAGAGGATAACGTTCGACTTAGCCCAGTAGAGAGTGGATCTATCTTCGCAAGCCTTGTCGATAATGTTCTTTCATCTTCAATTAATAATTTTAAAAACCTTCAGACAATTGGGTCAACAACATTTTTTGATAGTGATGAATTTGATACAAGTGTCGACGATGTTGATTTTTATATTTCAAATGATTCACCGTTTTCTGACCCTGATGGAGCATCAATCAATTTGGATAATATTGAACCACTATTTATGGACTATAGGCTTGGACACGTAGATAATTTTAAATTTCTACCCCCAATAATTTCAGCAGACATGTCATCAAATGGGCAAGAAGGTAACTTTGGTGAGTATACTGATTTAAATCAAAGTAGGCCTAATGACTGGTATGATCTATTTCAAAAAATTTGGCCCGGGTACCCTAGTGAAGAGCATATTCCGCAGTATGAGACAGTAAAGTTTACTAAAACAAGTGCATCTTCAAATATAATGTGTCAATTTTTTGAAACAGGTGGGCAGTCTAGTACTAGGTTTAAAAAGCTTGACGTAATAGACTACGGAATTTTCTACCTAGACGACGGAAGTATGAAGCATGCATTTTTTGTAGGAAAGCTATTTATAGACAGTGTTGGACAACCAACATTTGTCAATATGTTTAATTTAATCTTTGACTATAATGGAGATTTATAGTTATGAAAGTAAGCTTGCCAACAATTTCTGCAATCCAGGACACAAGTGATATATGTGAAATTGATGATTACTATATATCTCAAACTGGAGATCCGGTCTATAGATACACATTTAGAATTAATGCAATTACAAATGATCTATTAAATAATGATATTTCAAGTCTAACAGTCAAGCTAGTTCCAGCAAAGTCACAATCTCCCACCAATGACTTTAGAAAGATTGCCAGCGGAGATCTCTCTCCTGTGGCAAACGCATCTGCAGTCGGATATCAATCACTTGTTGAGGAAAGCTCAAGCCCAGAAGCTTCAGAAACTTTTGGAACAAGTTTTTCTGGTGGGCATCAGGAAGCAGACAGTGCAAGATTGGAATTTAATAAAAACTCTCAAATATCAAAATCAATATTAAGCAGTCACATTCAAATAAAGAATGATATAAGCTCTAACAGAGAGAAAGAATCACTTGAGCAAATTGGATCAGATGTAATTTCTGTTGACGCTTCAATAGGCACTGCTGCAAAACAATCACTATTATCATCAAAAATGAAGTCTTCAATAGTGTCAGGAAGGGGTGATTCAATCTCGCTAGGGTCAAAGATATATGAAATATTTTCTGACGGTGGATATGAAATGAAGCTAAAGGGTGTGGGAAGTATTTTATCAAAAAAATCTTCAAAGGACTCCCCTATGAATGATTCGATATTGGTCCAGAAATTTTCACCAAGCATTACAACAAATATTGGCTCTAATGCTGTAGAGTACGAGCTTGATTCAAGGGGAGATGTGTCACTAAGGTCAGGTGTAAAGAATAAGAGTGTTTCAACCGCTCAGGATTCACTAAGTGGTGAAATTGAAAGATCTGGAAATGGAAGAAGCACAATATCTTCTGTATACTCAAACACCACAGTTGCAAGCTGGTCTCTAATAAATCACTATGGGCTTTCTCCAGCAGAAATAGTTTCTAAAAATATGGGAGACTTTATAAACTCAGCATCAGATAATTTTTCAGGAATATCTACAAGATCGTCGGATATTTTAAACAAGATAGCTAGTGAGCCAAGTTCAAATTTAAAATCTTATGATGTTAGTCAGCTAGTTGGAACTTTAAGAGGTGGTGTAGAAAATATTCCACTAACACCTCCAACAAAGATATCTGATCTTTCTTCAAGCGATATTGTCCCTGTAGTGTCTCAAACTTCAACAAAGAATACTGAGTTTTCAACCACAATAGAGGTCCCGCATTCCAAAGTTTCATCAGGAGAATTTTATGTACTTCTTGACCTGACTGCCACAGATGGAAGGGTCCTACAGGCTACCACTATTAAAATAGATCATACATCAAAAGTATCAGACCTGCTCTATCCAAGAATTGCACCTACAGTTACAGTTTCAGAGATGGAGTTTTCTGGAGCAACTATCACAGTTAATCAAATGGATCCAGGAGCAAATAAGGTTCTTATAATGACAAGACCTGTCGACAGTATGTCAATTGAATCAAACATTCAGTTTAAAAATATTGGAACATTTAAAGCCGACTATCTTGGAGATCCTATATTTGTGTCTATAAATCAAAATCCAGGAAAGACCACACTAATTAGATGCATATCGATTGGAAAAGATGGAACTTATGGAAGATTTTCTGATTCCATTTTTAAGCCAAGCAAGACTGTCTCTAGGTCAGATATTAATTCAAATATTGGAAGTGCATCAATTACTGCTACAAATATATCAGCAGGTATTGAAATAGTTGCAAAGCCAACGTCTGGCACACCTGTTTCTGTTAATATTTTAAGAAAAAATTTGACAACAGGCGAAAGAAGGTTTTCAATAATATCTTCTAGAGAATCACAGTCAAAATATTCAAAGGGAAAAAAATATAAACTAATCGACTCCGAAGCACACAGCGACCACACTTACGAATATAAGTGCGAGTTTACATACACAACAGGCGAAAGAAAGATATTAGAGAGTAGTGCAATATCAACAAGAACAGCTGTAATAGATAATGTGAAGATAAGTTGTGGCCAGCGGTCTGTAAAGAGGCTAGGCACAAAGGGAGCTTACTCAATTTCACTAGATGCAAATATGAATATTCCAAGTAGTGACGCTGACAGGGTAAAGACAACATTTGATGAGCTGGGTCTTTCCGAGCTATTTGGTGAAGACATAGATTCGATTAAGGATAATTTTGATAAAATAGCAATCTTTAATGTTAAAAGACTCGATGTAAATTCAGGAATAGAGCATGATCTTGGGCTTAAGTCAACTGGAAAGTTTACTGATGCTGGAGATTCATCAAGAGGAATACCAGCACCTTCTTCTGGTGGGGAATATTTGTATAAATTTGAAGCATTTGTTAGAACACCCGCTCAGGTAATTAAAGAAACAGAGTCAACACAGACAGCACGAAATACGTCTAATATAAATTCACTTCCATCCATAGAGCTTGGAAGATCAAAAAGCTCATCAGCCACAGACACTAATCCAAACTATAGTGAAAAATTTACATCACCCACTGTCCTAAGGTCTTCTACAATGTCCTATGGAAGCGCTCTATCTTCAAGACATTCTGAAAATACATTTGAACTAGGCAGAACGGGAGTAATAAAGACAGTAACTGTGTCTACACCTATAGTTTCTCCGTCTGTTAGAAGTTTAAATAAAATTAGAGTAAATAAGAAGAATGAGGCAATTTTAACGTGGTCTGTGTCTAGTGAAGGTCATAAAATTGATCATTTTATAATTTTAGCAAAGAGAAGCGGTGTAACTATTCCTGTCGGGACACATCACTCAGCATCAAGAAATTTAGGATTTACATATGTAGATAGGAGCCAGATGAGAATTATAGGAAAGGTTGACTATAGTATTGTGCCCGTATATCTGGACTATAGTCAGGGAGAACCTGTTAGAATTGGATCTGTAACTATAGGAGGAAATGCAACATGACGTGGACTGTAGATATGCAGCATACTGAGATCAACATACAGTCTCAGAAATTTGAACCAGTTGATACTTCTCGTCTTACTGTGGCTGAATCATCTTCAGCCTTTGTGCCTACGAATCCCAATGTCAATCTAGCGGATGCAATGCAAACCATAGACGAGATTATTGAATCAAGAGAAAGTCTTATGAGGACAGGTGCGGTGTATCCAACAACAGGATATCCACTAGAATCAGAAACATCTTCTCAATCTGCCCCAAGTCAGTCAAGTACCATCTCTATTGAGGGCTCTGTTGATTTTATAGACGCATCAGATGATATATTCAACACACTTACAAGCCCGGCTCAGTCTGTAGGTGTTTCAGCATCTTCTCCTGAGATAATTGGAACTTTTGACTTCGTCCCTCTATATTCTGAAATATTCCCACACAAGAATGAAAACGTTTCAAATGCGCTTTATCAGAATGTCATGCTTGGATCATTTACTTCAGAGGCAGCTAGAAATTGTCTTGTTAAGCTCTTATCAAATGAGGACGGAGCTTCAGATACGATAATTTCTTCTCTTGCAGGTGACATATCTTTTGAATCATATAGCGATCTAAAGTCTGGATTTGCACACATGTGCAGATTTGCATACTTTGTTAGGTTATTCTCAGCAAGAACCTGGTACGCAAACGATGACTCTAGCTCCATGGCGAAAGTATATTTAATGTTTAACGACATAAGGGATGCCCTAGATGTCACGACCTCTAATGCGACGTCGACGCAGTCATACTGGTCTACCACGGCCAAGTATAACGGATACAATGCAGAACTTGTAGAAGATCCCCAGAGAGACACATATTCAAACCCATTCAAGCATTCTAATCTCGACTCAATGTCAGATGTCTTTACAACTATCTTATGTCTTAGTGATAGTCAAATTGCTGCATCCTCAAACACAGCTCTCATAGGGCAGATTATTAGAGATATTAGAAAAAGTGTAGTTGACATATGCCCGTCTAGCTACGGCTCCGCAGTTAACGAGGGATGGTCACAAAGAGGGTCCGGTGAAGCGACATATGGAAAATACACAGTTATGGATGATACATCCAGCCAGTTTGACTCAATAGTAACAGGTCTTAATTATTTAAACCTGTCTTCGGGCGTAACAACTGATGAAAATGAAGTTGACTATCTATCTCAGGATGACTATGATTTATTTATAGAATCTCTATCAGGTACAACTCAGCAGATTAGCTACCTTGTTCATCTATGTCATGCAATTAATAGAGATATAAATCTATCTTTTCTTAAGCGTGTCCCATGGGTCTCTGATAAGTTTAAAGAAATAACATCAGAGACTCTACCTGAGAATCCATCGGCTGACCTAATAGTCAATCAGACTATCGGACAAATTGGAGGAGATCTAACGTCAACAAGCCCAGAGTCTGAGTCTATTGCATCTCTTTTAAATCCACATATAACACAAAATGATGTAGATTACAAAGTTCTCTCACTTGAGAGATTTGCAGTAGATTCATCGTATAGCACAGGTGCAAGCACTATCATCTCTGGATTTGATGTATTTTCAGGAGACCTGATATCAGAAATTGAAAAATCAAGAGCAGGAGGTGGAATGGGTCTCGATGTAGACCATGATAGCACTGCATTTGTTCAATTTGCATATGACTTTTATAACAAATCCAATCAGCTAAGAGCTATGATCCCACCTCTTATTGGTGGGTCTAGAGGCTCAAATTCACTTTGGAAAAGCACCTTACGTCATCTTGCATACTATATTAAAAAGCAGGAGCTTTGGGGGTCTCCAGAAGGATCAGACCTCTCAGTTCTTGCTGAAGACCTGGACGGGCTGGCTAGGACCGTAACAGATTTTAATGTAGGTGCTTCAGATGAGTATGAGAACATTAGATTTGGAATATTTGGGCTTGCTGGATCAGACAGCCACGTCGGCTATCTATTGACAAAATATCTTGACCTAAGAAGACTTGCTAAAAATATGGACGTAATTCCGTCCTCTCCACATGAAGCATTTGAAGAAGGGGGAACAAAAATAGACTACCTGGAAAACGTCTATACACAATTTGCCAGTGCTGCAAGAGAGCTTGCAGAGTATGTATACAACGCTGGATACATGTCAGAAGAAGATCCGTCATCAGTCCTTTCATCTCTCGTTGGCAACTGCGACGAGATTGACATCACAGTCAGTGTCAAAGATGAATTTATAAACTCAGACCACTTCTGGTACGGAAATAGTGAAATAATTCATGTAGAGCAATACACACGGGACGGGTGGACCACTTCAGACATTGTTGCATCTGACTTGATATCCAATCTAGATGTTCTTGAGACACGAATAGGTCATGCACTATTGACATTTCCAGGAGAGGACTCTTGGAGCATATTTGACCTTCCTCACATGATATTGTCATCAGTGTATACAGACCTGACTACACACAATCTTGTAAATGAGGACAGCACGGCAATAATAGAGGGAATGCAGCTAATTGACAATGACTGGGATAGAATTTATCAGGCAAGAGGGGAGGGAAACTTTATTGGAGGCCAATCTCTAGAAGGTCAAGAGATAACAACTAAATTCTCATTTGAGGGAGAAATTGTCGGAATAACGACAGACTATCGTGGGTGGAGCGACGACTTAAGAAGAAGGGCAATTACCTTTATAATTAGTGAAATTATAAAAGATTCAGTTAACTTTTTAAAGATCGTTCCCGTTTCTAATATTGAGGTTACAGTAGATTCTGCATTTTCAACCTCCATGGATATAGACTCGCCCGGAGGAGGTGGAAGCAGGGATGACGAAAATCGCTACGGCTGGAGCCCACCAGTGTCTCCTGATCTAGGCGATACCTGGGAGACACATCCCGGATCTCCAGCACCAGGAGTAAAGACGACATCAGATGCTGTATATCAAGTGAACTATGCAGGTTTTGAGACTGTTGCATCAAACACTTCTACTATTGGCGGATATGTTACAGTAAGCGTTTTAGTAGATATTAATAAGAGAAACCTTACAGAGGTACTTGCAGCGTGTAGTGAGATCATAGATGACGACGTTTTATCAGATGAATCAATCTCTCAGGTTAAATCTGCTTGGGATAATGGTGACTACTATAATACTCATAAGACGCTTGACGCAGTGGACTACACACTGATGGGTCAGTTCTTTAAGACACAAGCTCTTTGTGAGTGGCTCAAGTCTTTTGGGACAGAAATGAACAATTTCGCTGTATCAATTGTAGATACAGCTTCTGGTAAAGATATGTCTAAATTAGTCTCTATGATATCGGTTATGTCTGAAAATGCTTCGCTAAATGAAGACAGTTCAGGACTATCAGCTGATGACATAAGGTCAGCAATGTGGTCCACAACGATGTTTCCTGAATCTCTTTCAACATATCAGATGCTTGCAAGATCTATGTCTACGATAACAAACGCAGGACTTTGGGAAGAAGCTGTAGCTAGTGCTGGAGAAAAATCATCAATACCAAGCTCTAGATCTCTAATGATACCTTCATGTGAGATAGTTGATGGTCTTTTTCTTTCATATCGTTTGATTCCATCTTTGAGATACATGACAGCTCCAGGTCGAGAGCAAGATCACGCTTATACTCTAGGTGGACCACAGAGTATGACGACCTCTAAGATGGATCCCATAGCAGTAAATGGAGATCCATCTGATAGTAGAATGCAAATATTTACTATAGGTCTCCCGGTAGGATTTACAGAGATGCTAAGGGAAAATGCATCAGAGCTAAGTGCTGTAACTGGAGATGACTATTCACCTGATAGCTATTCAGCGAGTCCGATGGTATGCATAAGAATATTTAAGAAAGATCTTGACAAGGGTGATATAATATATAAGCCAAAATCATTTGTATTTGACACAAGGATCTATCATAAGGATAGAATATCATCAGACTCAGGAGATATTCACGGAGACTTTACTAGTGATCTAGTATCTAGTGCCGGAATTTCTGATATATTTTCTACAAGTGAGACGTATTCACTTGGTGCATCAAGTGAACCGTTCATACCCGAGTCAGTTTCAGTTAGTGATACATCAGTTATGAGCGGAATTGTACCTAATGATCGTTCATATGGGCTAGTATCAGAATTTAATGATCTCTATGATGAAATACCGTTTAGTGTGTCACTAGTTCCGCCAATAAGGGGATACACCATCCAGACGCATGTCCTCTCCACCGACACCACGAATTCAGACAGCCTGGACAACAGCTTAACACTCAATTCACTATACCCAGAATCATCAACTGATCACATAAAGAAAAATCACATGCAAGATCTCTTTCTTAAGAAGTACCTAAAGACCCTCTTGGGAATAGATGTAAGTGAAAAATCTTTTCAACTATTTAAAAAAGGAACTTCAATACTTTCAGATGGAGATGGAGCAGGTCTGGGAACAGGGCTTAGTGACTATGAGCTCATCGACGAGGTCCTAGATACATCCAGTGACCACAAACTATCAGATGAATATCCCGGAGATGGTGAGATTACAAGCTATAGACTGAGTATACTAAAGATGATTCAATACGGAATTGAGAATAATATTTTAGGAGATTTTGATGTAAGCTCAGAAACTGCAAACAATATTATATCAAAGCTTAGACAGTCAAGTCTATTTTCTGCAGAAAAATATTTTAACCAGGCATTTCTTCCAAAAATATTTGAAAGAGTATTTTGCATACTTATTGATCCTGATGGTTTCGACATTGACGAGGAGGCATCTGCTGAAAATGGAGTTGAGTCATTTGGTGAAATTCAAGATGATTCAATAATATGGTCGTATAAGTCAGATGTTGCATCATTTTTTGCAACAGCTGAGATACTTCCAGTAACATATGACGACGGACTTGATATTACGATATCGAATGCGTTTTACACATCGGGGGTGAAGAATGTCTAGTATTTTATCAGATCTTGATGACTTTATAGAAAGCTACGGCTACTCTTCTTTACCTAGCAAGGGAGTGAATAAGTCTTCAATACCGATTCCAGATGATGTTACAGGAGAGTTTATATACAACTATTTTGTAAAAGATGAGACAACATCAAGGGTTGTTGAGGTAAATGGGACTTCACTAACATCGTTTACAACAGTCAGTTCAGATGCGTCAGACACGGAAATACTTGAAGCTCTTGCTACATATGATGTTCCTAGATTTAATAGAATCACATGGACACCGCAGATTGTCGAGTCTAAAAATCCAGTTGCCTTTGATGCTGGCGAGGAGACAAGGACTACTTTTGATTTTTCGATATCTGAAAACGTTGCAAATATTCTCTTTGAAGAAGTTATGACTAGTAATCAGTATTCAGGAGTAAGCTTTGAAGATGGTGATGGAATTTCAAAACTTGCAGAAGTTGCAAAAGTTGCAATTGGATCTTCTGACACACTGTACCCTTTTTCAACAACAGAGACGTCTTCTGAATCTTCTGATTCAAATCTAGATATTGTCAATTCATACATTGAAGCAATGACTGGAGACAGTATTCTTGATAAAACTTCGAAAGAGATGCTAAGAAGTGCCCTCGGCAGCTATCAGTCACTAGGCGAATATAGCTTTTCAAATCAATTTGAAGAGACAGAAAGTTCACTCAATAGTGATATAAGCGAAAGTTCACTTTCAATTGATGTAGGTTCGTCTATCAGCAATGTACTTGCAGGGATGTGCTCGAATGCCTGGTCTCAGGATGGTGGAAGCACATACTTTGAGGAAATAACATCAATCAAGGGAATAATGGAGCAAATAACGGGATATACACTTACAGATGGAAATATGGGAACAGTGTCAGATGTTGATTATGATATTAGCGGAACACCTGTTACTTATAGAGTTTCTGAGAGCATGGGTGGTCAAACAACAGCTGAACAGTATAATTCACAAGTTGTTGGATATCTTATTGAAAAATTTGAATTTGATGGATCAGGAGGCATACTTCAATTCGATCCAATTATTGTTGAAAATCCGGATGTTAGCAATGTCATAGATCCAAATATAATGTTTGGAAAGGGGTATAAGTACAGGGTTAGAACGATAGTATACTCTGAATTTAGTGCAATTAATACATACCCTGGAAACGAATCAAGAAATCAAGAAGTCGTAGTTGGAATGCTGATAGCTTCGAGGCCAAGCGCTTCAGTCTCAACTATCTGTCTTGAGAAAATTGCACCAAAGCCACCAGCTGATATAGACTTTACATACAATAGCACAGATTCTTCTGTCAGTATTACCTGGTCGTTTCCGATTAATAGACAGAGAGACATTAAGCAATTTAGAGTATTTAAGAGAAGCTCAATAAGTGATCCATACTCACTTATCAAGGGCTATTTCTTTGATGACTCAACCACACTTACAAGCACATCAGAGATACCATACCCTTCACTTCTTGTTGAGTCTCCAAATTCAAGATTAAGCGGTGCTCTAATTCAGGTTGTCGATTTTCCAAATACAATGTTTAAAGATAGTAACTTTGATTTCAATGGAAAAAATATATACGCACTAACATCTGTAGACGCTAGGGGTATGAGCTCAAATTATTCACAACAGTTTGAAGTTACTTATGATAAATTTACAGGAAGATTAAATGTAAAATATCTTTCTAGGTCTGGTGCACCGATCCCGTATCCAAATCTTTATTTAAAGAATGACTTATTTGTCGACACAATTAAGACATCTGGGTTTAATCAAATGACAGTATATTTTGACCCAGAATATCTTAGTGTGATCAATAGTGACTCTGAAACAGAAGAAGACATAGTCTCAACAGATGATGAAAATCCATCCTATAAAATATCAATGATAAACCTAGACAATCAGAAATCTAAAAATCTAGATATTTATGTTAAAGATATTAGAAATACCACTATTTCAGAACTTGAGGGTGTCGAATATGAAGTAACCACAAGGGTTGCAACACTAATAGATACATCAACATGAGAATTATTTTACCAGTATACATAGTGAATTGTATATTTACAATCAGGAGTAAGAAATGGGCTTTTTAGACCACAGCACCAATAATATTATTTTGGATGCAGTTTTAACAGATACAGGAAGACAGCTATTATCAAGAAATGACGGATCTTTTTCAATTGTGAAGTACGCTTTATCTGATGACGAAGTTGACTATTCTGTTATTAAAAAATTTGGAAGAACAGTCGGTAAAGAAAAGATAGAAAAAAATACACCTGTATTTGAAGCAGTTACAACAGGGAATATTGCACAGAAGTATAAGCTTAGAAGTATATCTGTTCCAAATCTTGTGAGACTTCCATCACTTGGCTTGACTGGTGTAACTTCTGACACTGTTTCATTAAATATTGTTAATACAAGGAGCTCATCTGTAACCGTTGAACAGTCAATCGGAGGAGATCAAATAGTTCCTGTTGAGCTAATCGATCAGGTTTTTCAAGTTAGGGTAAATAATCTATTTTTACAGATATCTGGCCAGAGACCTGTCTCAATTGATCAGGAAAATATTGCAACATACTTAATCTCAAGAGCATCAACACTAAATACGGTTACAAATGGATCTAGCATTACAATGACCGTTCAAGTCAAGTCATCCCTAACAACAACAATGTTTAGCACATATGGCATAGCTGGAGACAAGACTAAAATTAGATCATATATCTCTGTTGCAGGTGTACAATCTGGTGCAGTTAAGGATTTTCTTGTTGAAGTTAGCAAGACATAGAATATAATAGGAAATAGAATATGGCAGTATATAAGGAAATTTCTGCAGCTGATATTAAGACCAGCAGGTCAGTATTAAATCAGCTTGTCGATATTATTCAAGAAGACATCTCTGGTTCAACAACGAGAAAGAAGTATCAAGTCTTTGTAACAGGCGGAGTTGGACCAGGAGTGACATCATCTCTGTTTCAGACAGTTTATGATCAAGACTACACCCTTCAGACAGCAAATCCTGTATTTGACATATCATATGGAACATACTCAGGAAGCAGTGCAGTTGCTGGATCGTCTACCGGGCAAGATAGCGCAGGAAAGCTTCTATTTCCATCTTCATCTCTCATGATGAGAGAGAAGATAAATGTCTATAGACAGTTTTCACAGCTACTTTTAGGAGATGCTTCATATCAGTTTGCATCACCGTTTACAACAACTCAACCTGTGACATCAAACGGGATTGATCACGCATTATTCTTTACATTTAAGAGACTGTTTTCTCGTGACAAGGTTAAGCGTGAAACGTTTGCAATGAAATTCTATCAGTCTGCATCTAGGGCACCTGGTGACCCAACAGCATCTGGTCAATCTGCAGCATCTGGAAACATGGGACCAAACATTAATCTACCAACTGTCTCTGGATCTGCAATATTTACTGATATCGGATCAGCAGCAGCAAAAGAGACATCAATAGGTGGAGAGGTAGGAAATCTTGTTGACTCTGCAAATACAGATAGAAATGTAGGACTTCTATTCTATGATCATGGAATCGGAATACTTGATGTTGAGAAGGTTATATCTGCATCTCAAAAAGCTTCGGGTGTTATAGATGCTATGACAAATGCTGCATACAATTCAATCCCTGCAGGTCAGACAATAATTGGCTATGGTCCAATGCATCCAAATGCAGGTGATAGTATACACGGAAGAGGAAACAATAATGCAAAGTTTGTTCCAGATTTCGTTGTATCTGCATCTATGGATAACATACTTGATCACTTTGCATCTGTTAGATTTCAGTCTGGATCACTTACAGCAATAACATTTCAAAATGTCACAAACATTAACTCTACACTTGTTTTTTGCAGGGCTACATCTGATGAGTTTAACTACTCGTCAAATCCAACTGCAACTGATTCAACTGGAAGATTGAACGTTATAGATGACGGTGAGGAGCTCACACAAAGAACATTCTCCTTTGTTACAACAATAGGGTTGTATGATGGAAGAAGTAATCTATTGGCTGTTGCAAAGCTCAGTAGACCGGTTGAAAAGAATGATGAGAAGGACCTGACGTTCAGGATTAGGCTTGACTTCTAGTCCTGGCTGGGAGCTAGTCAATGTCAATTATTAAGATTACAAATGACCTAATAGAGTCAGTTACACTCACGACTCATCCAAAGACAACTTTTGTCTCATCTTCGAAAGAATCTGTAAATGATGAGCCAGTATCAAGCGCAGGAATAACAAGCCCGACAGGGACACTTGGGCAGATAAGCCTGATGGCAAGAAGCAACAGGGTGATAAAAAGCCTAAGAGAGTATAATCCAGAAGATTTATTCTTTAATGCTACTGAATCTGCTCTATTTAGTATTCTTGACTCTGCATCGAGTCTATCTGGAAGCACTACTGATATTCAAAGATATCTCGGATATGCCACAGACTGGCCGCACACATCAGTTGAGAACACAAACCCGGCACTCGGCGGGCATGTTGGCGGACATATTGGGTATATGGACCAAGTTACTAGCATGCCCAATCCTGCTAAGAATGAAAAAGTTTTTAATATTACTAGATTTAGGCCGCCATACATCTTTCAAAATATTGGAACATACGATACAATTGCATCTGCCAGCTTTGAAGGAAAGCACAGGATGGTTAAGAACCAAGTGAGAAACATTCTTCTTCCTCACTATAGGGCAAAAATTTCCCATCCAAACTACGCATACACGAACTATCATTCACTTAACTTCTTTACAGGTTCATCGCCTAATCACGTTGCATCTGGATCTAATTTCGACTACGGAGAAGGATTTTACTATCTAACAAGCTCAGTTCTAATGTACCCAGACACTACAGGGTCTCTTGCAACAGAATTTTCCAGCTCAGATGAAGAAGAGTTGAGAACAAAAAGATTTAACGGAAAATATGCACCAGAGTCAGCATTTACATTTGACTTTTACATAAATCCAAGATACTCTGGTGATACACCAGCAGGGTCATACAATTCGACATCTAGATCTCCCCACTTTAGAGCCGGAACAATATTTCACATGAGCTCAACCTACGCTATAAGCCTAGTTTCAGGTTCTAGCAAAGATGATGACGGATCAACAAACGGATATAGGTTGCTTCTTCAGCTTTCTCAAAGCGCAGATTTTGCCCCCTCTTCTTTTAAGATGGTCTCAGATAGTGATAGGCCTATTTTCAAGGGAGTAGCGGGAAACTATAAGGCTGATCCGTTTTACTTCTCCTGGGTGTCACCTGACAACTCCCTTAAGAGAAACCACTGGCATCATGTTGCAATAAGATGGAGTCCAAAAGTCAATGGGGGAACAGGAAGCTTTGTCATAGATGGAAATACTGTATCAGAGTTCTGCATTACAGGGTCAAAAAGTATAAGACCGTTTGTCAATCAGACTTCTGCCGGTGATAGAGCAATCGGTGACTTTGATAATGCTGGTAGGTCTGATCCAAATGCGCTATTTATAGGAAATTTCTATGAGGGAACAAATAGATTTGCAGGAATAACCGGTGGTACAAAAAATACAACATCTGTTCTGAGATTCTTTAATCTTACGGCTCAAAAGAACGAGGGATTCGAACCTGTACCGGTCGAACAATTGCAATCACCCGCGGATCTTATTTCAGCAATTAGACACACAGACCCTACATACTTTAGATTTGTACATCCTCTAAATGCAGAGGTTCACGACCTTAAGATATACAACACTTACAGGACGCACTCTGAGATATTGACTAGTTCTGCAAATGGCCCAGATGACCTTACAGATCTCCTGTTCTATGTTCCTCCGTTCTATACTTTTGAGAAGCACGATAGAAGATTTCTATCAACTGCCATCTCATCTTCAAGAAAGCAAGACTTTGCAGACTCCGGCGGTGCACACTATGACGACGATGAGGCTAGTGACAGGTACCCTGTTGACACCTATGTTCAGCCGTTTACATCTATGCCATTTAATGCTGGTCTTTCAATGTGTGTAGACGCAACTATAATAAATTTAGAGAACTTTACAAAGGACTTTGTCACAAATAGATATCCAAGACTTTTGTTTCTAACAGCTTCTTCAAATCTAGATAAGAGTACAAATAATCCCATCAATGCCAGCGGAGACCCAGGTGACCCGATTAATTTGGTAAAGAGACATGTAGCCGATTACTTCTATTCAACAGGAACAATTGCAAAGAGATGCCTATCTGTACTGCCTTGTGATAACGGAAAGTTTCAACCAAATTATGGTCTAATATTTACAGCATCAAAGCCAGAGGTAGTTACATCTGGTTCGGAAGCGTGGCCATACAGAGATGATCTCGGAAATTTTGATCCAAGCCTAATAAACTTGAGTGATGTATTTGTTACAAGACCTGAAAATCTAATACTCGGCGATGTAACAGAAGAGGATGACTACGCAATTAGGACAGGTCTGGAATACTGGGAAGACTCCGCCACCTATAATATGGTGACGCCAGACAACCTCCACTGTATTTATTTCGATTTTCATCACCTTACATCACTCAATGCATTCGGATCATATCAGGCTTCTAGAGACCCGTCAAGCAATGAGATAGTTCTGTTTAATATTCCAAATTTATTTTATGGAAATAGAATTGAGCCAGGAACCGTCACCATAACTGATAGCGACCTCAGTGGATCAAGAGGGCGAATATCAATTACGCTCAAAGATGACGGGCACGGATCTCTATATAGGGCAGATAGTGATACTGAGCACGCAACTGGAAATTGTGTTGGAAATATTTTTTATAATGAGGGAGTTGTCCTAATTAAGTCTCCTCACCTTAACATGTTTGGAAAGAAGCAGTTTAAGATGGAGTTTAATGGTGAGCAAAATATTCATGTCATGTCTGTCAATGTTCCATGTGTTCAGGGTTTAATTAATAGCTCATCAAATCCTGGGTTCAAGGTTTTATCGGCCTCCCTTAATGCAAATGATAGTGATCCTGAATTTGTATATATTACAGGAATCTACCTTCATGATGACAACATGAATGTTATAATGAAAGCAAATCTTTCACAACCTGTTGTGAAGAGGGAATCTGATGATTTTCTATTTAGAGTTAAGATGGATTTTTGAATGATACTTGGCATCGATATATCGACAAGCTGTACTGGATGGTGTGTGATAGGACCAGATGGTCAATTAGTAAAGATGGGATATATAAGCCTCTCTAAGGATAAGTCACAGTTTAGAAAGGCAAAAAAAGTTAGACAGGAGCTATCTTCAATAAACATTGATCATGAAATTGAAAAGATATGCATAGAGGAGAATCTTCAAGCATTTAGACCTGGCCTATCATCGGCAAAGACGCTTTTAACACTTGCAAGATTTAACGGCATCGTTAGTTACCTTGCACAGGAAGAATTCTGCATTCAACCTGACTTTATTAATGTGAATACAGCTAGAAAGTCCCTTGGAATTAAAATTAAGCGTGCAAAGAACGGCGGAAAGCCAACAAAGGATCAGGTTCATGAGTGGGTTTCATCTCAGGTTGGCATAGAATACTCCTGGCCCATAAAGACACTAAAGTCGGGACCAAGAAAGGGAAAGCAGATTTATGATCCAGCTTGCTTTGACATGGCAGATGCATACGTTATTGCAAGGGCTGGAATGATTATTTAAAAACTTCTCATTCTTATGTTATTATTTCTATGTGATAACTTTTACTCAAAAAATCTCTTTTCTTAGAAGAGCATTTGGATCATGTGATCTCGATAGAAAGAAACAAAACGCAATATTTACCTGTCCTTCATGTGGAAAGGGAACTGGAAAGAAAAAGTTTTATGTCAATCTAGATACATGGCAGTGCCACTGCTGGTCCTGCGGAATAAAGGGTAAGACAGTTCTTCCCGTACTGAAGAAATACGGAACTAGAGATGAGGTTGAATTACTTTTAAAGTACCTTGGTAAAAGTGATAGAGATGTAGTTGAAAACAGCTTGCTGGAAAAAGATAATGAAAGAATTTCTTTACCTGATGGGTTTATACTTCTTGCAGATAATCAAAACTCAATAGATCCAGATATTAGGTCATGCATAAAATATCTAAAGTCTAGGGGAATAGGTGAAAAAGACTTATGGAGATATAGGCTTGGTGCTGTTACCTCTGGAAGGTTTAAGAGAAGAGTAATAATTCCCTCATTTGACATGTCAGGAGAATTAAACTTCTTTGTAACGAGAAGTGTCGATTCAGATGTTAGAAGAAAATATATTAATTCTAAAAACAATAAAAAGCTAATTGTATTTAATGAGATAGACATTGACTGGTCAAAAGAGCTTGTCATTGTCGAAGGTCCTTTTGATATGATAAATGTCAAAGGAAATTCTACCTGTCTACTTGGATCAAGTCTAAGAGAGGACTATCTTTTATTTTCAAGAATTGCTGCAAACTTAACACCTGTTCTTCTTGCACTAGATGCTGACATGAAGAAAAAGGAGCAAGAAATTGCTAAGCTAATTAACTCCTACGGCTGTCAGGTCAGAATTATGGAGCTAGGAAAGTTTTCAGATGTTGGTGAAATGTCAAAAGATGATTTTCTTAAGCTAAGTTCTCAATCTAAGCACTGGGACCCGTCTTCAAGACTTAAGATGAAAATTGGATCGATTAGAAGTGGATCTCTTATCTAGTTGGTAATATTTATATCTGCTCCATGGGAATGACAGATGAAAATTGATATAATTCAACTTAGAAAGATGATCAGAGAAGTTATGGCTGACCTTGAAGAAGACGCAATCTTCTCTAGGCCTGAAATGCTAGGTCTTCAGCCAGAAAAAGATATTCCAGGAAGAACATCACATAAGCTTTGTAAAAAATGTATGAATAGGCACGAGAATGAATCTTGCCCTGGTGATAGTGATCTGGGAAGAAATCTAAGCTACAGCCATAAAAAATCAGGTGATTCAGAGGGAAGGATGACAAGAAGCCAGCTATACAAGATAGGAAACTATGCCCAAAGTCTTCATGATATTATAAGAGATGATGATGATCTTCCTGAGTGGGTCCAGTCAAAGATAGCTGTTATGGATAATGATATAGGAAAGATAAAGCACTATATTGAGTACAAGTTAAATAGAATGAAAAGATGACCTACTTGTACACCTCTGATTTAAGTAGAATAATATATCATATATGAGAATAATTCACATTGCAGACGTCCACTGGCGTGGTCTTTCTCGACATGATGAATATAGACAATCGTTTTCAGCGTTTATTGAAAAAGCTAAGAGCTTAAATCCTGACGTAATCTATATTGGTGGAGATATCGTTCACTCTAAGACTCAGGGAATATCTCCTGAGCTAATTGATTGTCTTACATGGTGGTTTCTAGAACTATCAAAAATTTGTCACATTCATGTCATATTGGGAAACCATGACGGCCTTCTAAACAACAAGCATCGCCAAGATGCAATTAGTCCAATCCTATCAGCTCTGGATAGCAATAGAGTTCATCTATATAAGGAATCAGGTGTTTATCCGACGGGTGTATCTGGATTCAACTGGTGCGTTTTCTCTTGCTTTGATGAAGAGGGCTGGCATGATGTTTCGCCGATCGACGGAGATATAAATATTGCCCTATATCACGGTGGTGTGTGGGGGTCAAAGACTGATATTGACTGGGAGATAGAGGGAGAGGTTGATTTAGAGTTCTTTTCTGATTATGACTTTGCTCTTCTCGGAGATATTCATAAGACACAGTTTTTAAATGATTCAAAGACAGTTGCATATTGTGGATCGTCAATTCAGCAAAACTATGGTGAAGATCCCGGAAAGGGATTTTTATTTTGGGACATTAGAGGAAAAGATGACTTTGATGTAAGCTTTCATGAAATACCCCACAGTAAGCCATTTATCACTATAGACTGGCTTGGAAATGTTTCTTCTACACTGTCTTCAACGGGTAGCATGCCAGATGGATCAAGATTTAGAATAAGATCTGATAGAAAGATTCATCAATCTGATATAATAACACTCTATAGCCGACTAAAAGATTCTAAAAATGCAGAAGAGATAGTATTTAAAATAGATCATGAAGTAGATCCAGGAATAATAGAGACTGATGGAGAGGTTTTTTCAAAGAAAAATTTAAGAGATTTTTCAGTTCATCAAAGATTGATGCGAAATTATTATGAAAATACAGAAATATCAAGTAAGACTTGGGAGAAGATAGAGGAGAATATTTCAAGATATATTAGCAGCATCTCCAAAAGAGAGTCTGTAACTAGAAACACCAGGTGGTCAATTAATAAGCTAATGTTTGATAATACATTTGGATATGGAAAAGAAAACGTTCTAAATTTTGATAAGCTTGGCGGAATTACTGGAATATTTGGAAAAAATAGACAGGGAAAGTCTTCAATAATTGGATCTCTAATGTACTGTCTTTACAATACGACAGATAGAGGTGGAATTAAAAATATCCACATCATTAACACCAGAAAGAAGCATTGCAAGTCCAAGGTAAAGATATCAGTGAATGGTGCATATTACATGATAGAGAGGGCGACTGTAAAGCATCAGGCAAGAAAGGGTCATGTATATGCTACAACTGGCTTAAACATATTCAAGATTGATGAGAATGAAAATGTTATAGAGGATATGTCAGGAGAACAAAGGAGAGATACAGAAAAAATAGTCCAGAGTCTAATAGGGACATCTGAAGATTTCCTACTTACTTCTCTTGCATCTCAGGGCGAAATGAACTCTTTCATTAAGGAAAAAGCAACATCAAGAAAAAATATATTAAATAAATTTCTTGACCTTGAAATATTCGATCAAATGTTTACAATGGCAAAAGATGAGTCTTCTGAAATTAGGCTAAGGGCTAGAAATTTACCAAGAGTAGACTGGGATACTGAAATAGAAAGACAGTCTCTTGAAATTAAAGAAAAAAGAGGAAAGATTGATAAGATTGAAATCCTCTTAAACAAGCTAAGATCACAGCACCAGGAATTAAGAATACAGCTTGCAACTTCACCGGAAAAGGATGTAGTTACAAAACAGGATGTCAAAGATCAAAAAAAATTAATATCTAGTATTTTAAAGTCTCTATCTAGGTTAGAAAAAGATCTAAAAGAATTAACTTTGCTCTCTGAGGAATCGGGTGAAAAAATTAGAAAAATTGAACTTGTAAAATCTCAATTTCCACTAAGCCAGATAAAAGATAGTCTTATAGAGCTAAGAAATACAAAGACCGATCTTTTAAAGCTTGAGCATGAGCTAGATAGGCAGAAAACAGTTTTAAAAAATCAAGAAAAGTCAATTAAAAAACTTGAGGGAATTCCCTGTGGAGATAGCTTTCCTACATGCAAGTTTATTAAAGATTCACACAAAAACAAGGGAAAAGTAGAGGATCAAAGACAACTCATATCTGTTCTTTATTCACAAGCAAGGGATGCAAGAAAGAGAATTAAGAGTATGGAAAATCAGGAGCTTGAGAAAAAGATTAAAAGATATGATGGTTTAATTAATAAAGAGTCAAATCTTAGAGCTGCAATATCTTCTACAAGCATAAGAATTCATGAATGCTCAAGTGAGCTATCACAATTGCAAAAAAAGCTTGAAAGTGCAAGAGATGAGCTTACTAACATGGAGATACATGTTATAGATGACACAGAAAATAGTGCAACAATTAAGCTCAAGAAAAAAATATCTGAGATACTAGAAAAGATAACACAGACAGATGCCAGACGACTATCCCTTGTTGAACAGATCGGAAAGTGTGAAATGAAATTGTCCAATCTACAGTCAGAAAAAGAAGATTCAGACAAACTATCTAAAGAGCTTGAAGTCTATGATTTGATCATGCAGGCAGTTTCAAAGAAAGGAATTCCCAGACTTATTATGAGATCACAACTTCCTCATATAAACAACGAAATTGCAAAAATATTGCAAGGCGTTATGGGATTTACAGTTGAACTAGAGGCAGATGTTGATACAAACTCAATGGATGTTCTTATCAACTATGGAGATTCAAAGAGAATTATTGAGCTTGGCTCTGGAATGGAAAAGATGATATCATCTCTAGCAATACGTGTTGCATTAATAAATGTATCATCTCTTCCTAAACCTGACGTGTTTATTATTGATGAGGGATTTGGTACACTAGATGAGAATAATATTGCTGCATGCAATAGGCTCTTAGACTCTATGAGAAAGTGGTTTAAAAATATAATAATAATTTCTCATGTTGATGGAGTCAAAGACGTTGTTGACAATATTTTAGACATATCTTCATGTGGAAAAGATGCAAAGCTCACGTACAACTAAAATATCTAAAGATGAAATTAGAATAGATCACAAGTTAGGATTTACAATTATTAAACCTTCTAATCGACTTGTTACAATTCCTTTATTCTGTGATGTGTGTTCACTTGCAATGAGCGGCGAATTAGATACAGCTTATTATGAAAAGTATTCATGCTGCTCATCTTGCGGCATGAAGTGGGCTGATATAAATCAGTCAAAATGGCAATCAGGGTGGAGGCCCAAAAGAGAAGAAATAAAGAAAGAGATAGATAGAAGACAATCTCTTCCTGTTTCTTTCTCACTTTAGAAAATATATAGAGTAAGAGGTATTTTTTTATTATGCTAAATTTTCATGAAGTCAATATTCTAGGCAATATTTGTGACACATCTGTCGGAAGATCATCGACTGTAAATTCTCCAACAATGTCCATAAAGACGTCTCTTCAAAATGATAAATTCTCTGTTACATACATGACTATTGTAAATCTAGGGTCTGTATATGAGACGAGAAAACTTGCAGAAAGATATGCAGAAGAGTCAATTAAGTTAATCAATGACTATATGAAGAATGTCAAAAAGCAATTTAAAGGAGAGGCGGGAAGAGCACTAAAGGTAAAAGAGCTAAATACTAGAGATGTTGTAGACGTAATTACAGCATCAGCCTTTTCACCAAGAAGAAATGCGTACTATAAGAGAATAACGACGTTTAGTGTGGAATAATGGCGTCAGTTAATAAATCACGCCAGGTAAAAGAGATAATTAAGTGCGGAAAAGATCCTGTTTACTTTTTTAACAAATATACCAGAATCCAGCACCCCGTAAGAGGTCTAATTCCCTTTGACACTTACCCGTTTCAGGATGAGTGTGTTGATGACTTTATAGACAATAGGTTTTCAATAATTGTTAAATCTAGACAGTTAGGTCTGTCTACGCTTACTGCTGCATATGCCACGTGGTTGGCAATATTTCAAAAAGATAAGAACATTCTTATTATCGCTACTAAGCTAAGCGTCGCTCAGAACTTTATTAAAAAAGTTAAGACAATATTAAGAAATCTTCCGCAGTGGCTTATTCTCCCACAGATAGTGACTAACAATAAACAGCTCTTAGAGTTCAGTCACGGATCTTCAATTAAAGCAATTCCAACATCTGAAGATGCAGGTAGGTCTGAAGCGCTATCATTACTAATTGTTGATGAGGCAGCATTTGTTAGAAATTTTGATGAACTCTGGATGGGACTGTACCCTACAATTTCAACAGGAGGTCGAGTAATTATACTGTCCACACCAAATGGTGTAGGTGGGCAATATCACGAATTATTCACTAATGCTGAAGCAGGATTAAATGAATTTAAAGCAATAAGACTTCCATGGGATGTGCATCCTGAAAGAGATCAGGAATGGTTTGACAAAGAAACCAGAAACTTCTCCGCTAGAAAGGTTGCCCAAGAGTATCTTTGTGATTTTGCATCTTCTGGTGATACATTTCTTACAGACGAAGATCTAAAATACCTTCATGCACAAATAAGAAGTCCGATAGACAGGGGTGGACGAGACATGAGTGTCTGGATCTGGAAGTACCCGCTGTCAGATCACAGATATGTCCTTTCTGCAGATGTTGCCAGGGGAGACTCTAAGGACTATTCTGCATTTCATATCATAGATGTAGACGAAGGAGAGGTTGTTGCAGAGTATAAGGGGAAAATACCTCCTGATGATTTTGCAGTTCTTATAAGTGAGTTTGGTCTAAAGTACAACAAGGCACTAGTTTGTCCAGAAAATAACAGCTATGGATTTGCAACGATTATAAAACTAAAGGATCTAAACTATCCAACACTCTACTATAGAAGAAGAAAGGCAGTTCTAATAGGTGACTATATTCCCCCAGGAGACACATCTATAGCAGGATTTACAACAAGTGGAAAAACCCGCGGAATGATCTTAACAAAGCTTGAAGAGGTTATTAGAAATAAGGAGGTCAGAATTTATTCTTCTAGATTTTATGAAGAGATGAAGACATTCATATGGAAAGGAAACAAAGCTCAGGCAATGAGAGGAAATTACAATGATGATCTTGTGATAAGCCTTGCAATTGGCTTGTGGCTTTATGATTCTGCATCTGATCACAGTAGAAACTCTGCAGCCCTCAATAAAGCAATGCTAGATGGGATGTCTGTAAAGAAGAATACTTTTGACATGCCTAGAGATCTGCCTGGAGCAATAACAGACGGAAGACCCTACAACCCAATAAGAACTGACGACGATAAAAAAGGTTCAAGAAGATGGGAGTCTAAGTGGGGAGAGAGAAACATTATACCTCCTGAATTTGACTGGGTGTATAAATAATTTATATGGTGAATCCTCTACAGTATAGTAGATTTGGAGAATTTTATGGCCGAAAGTAACAGAGATGGCCTCTTTAGAAGGCTGACAAAACTTTTTAGAAGTGGGCCTGTTGTAAAGCGTAGAATAAGAGCTGCTAGTACAGACGGACAGTCTTCTGCATTTGACATATTTGGAAAGACGCAAAGTCATGTCTATAGCACAGCAATGAGTGCTTACGGCACTTATGATAGAATGGCAAGATATTCTGATTTTAGTGAAATGGAATATACTCCAGAGATAGCAAGCGCACTTGATATCTACGCAGAGGAATCTGCAGCAACAGATGAAAATGGCCATGTTCTTCACATCCATTCTGAAAATCCAAAAATTAAACAATATCTTGAAGATTTATTTTTTGACACAATTAATGTTGAATTTAACTTAACGTCATGGGTTAGAAACTTATGCAAGTACGGAGACTTTTTTCTCTTCAATGATTTAAGTCCGGATCACGGAATTATCAATGTATTTCCGATTCCAGTAAATGAGATTGAGAGAGAAGAAGGTTTCGACCCAAAAGATCCAATGGCAGTAAGATATAGATGGGTTACTCAGGGAAATCAAGTTCTTGAAAATTGGCAAATTACACACTTCCGCTTACTTGGAAATGACGCATTCCTACCGTACGGATCTTCCGTCCTAGAATCAGCTAGAAGAATTTGGAGACAGCTTATTCTAGTTGAAGATGCAATGCTTGTGTATAGGGTTGTAAGATCTCCAGAGAGAAGAGTCTTTAAGATTGATGTCGGCAATGTACCGCCGGAGGATATTCCCGGGTACATGGAGCAGGTTCAGTCAACACTTAAGAGAAGCCAAGTTGTTGACAAAAGTACAGGAAGGGTAGATCTAAGATACAATCCACTCTCAGTCGATGAAGACTATTACCTCCCAGTGCGAGGATCTGAATCAGGAACTACAATAGACACACTCGCAGGAGGTCAAAATGCTACTGCAATTGAGGATGTTCAATATATTCAGAAGAAACTATTTGCAGCACTAAAGATCCCCAAGGCATACCTTGGATATGATGAAGGTCTTGGCGCAAAAGCCACACTTGCTCAAGAGGATATAAGGTTTTCTAGAGCAATTAACAAGATTCAAAGAACAATAATTTCAGAACTTAATAAAATAGCAATTATACATCTGTACACGTACGGATTTGAAGGAGAAGATCTACTTGACTTCAACTTAAATTTATCTAACCCCTCTACAGTTGCCCAGCAGCAAAAGTTAGAATTATTTAGATCAAGATTTGAAATAGCAGGTCAGGCACCAGAGGGAATGGTCGATAGAGACTTTCTAAGGAAGACAATTTTAGGCCTAACTGATCAACAAATTGAACAAATTGAACAAGGAAAGTTTAGAGATAAGCTTATGGATCTTAAACTAGAAGAGGCAAAACTTCCAACTCCAGGAGATGATGCAGGCGGTGGCGATGCTGGTGGTGATGATGATGATGGCCCAGCTGAAGAAATGGCAGGCGATGATATGAACACAAGAAGTTTACCTGTTCTTACTGGAAATACTTCAAATTATCAAACATCTGTGAGTGAGTCTGACGATGAAGAAGATAACATTGTAACATTTAAGCTCAATGATGAATCTGCTCCAATTCGTGCACAAGATAGAATTAAAAAATACTTTTCTTTAATATCTGAAGATGATAGTAAAGATGACGATGATGGTGAAGAAGACTATGAGTATTCACAGATTGAAAAAGAAGAGAGAAATAGGAAAAGAAGAGTTAAAAATGCTGCAACAGTAGCAGGTGATAGGGGACTATTTCCAAATTTAAGCGACATGGCGTCTATAGATACAAAAAGAGGTTCAAATACAGGGGACCCATATGGAATACAGAGCCTAAACAGAGATATCAATAATCTTTCTAATCCGCTTGCAGAAAATGATGAAGAATACGAGATCGACGATGTTGCATTTTTTGAAAGTTTCTTCCAAAAGAAAGTTTCCCAACAGGCAAAGATGACATCAGATGTGAGATCTACGTTGAAATCGCTTGGGAATAGAATAAATATTGGTAGAAGCCAAGTTCTTGTTGAATCACAGAGCGAAGATGAAGAGATAAATTGAAAATGAAAAACTCTCACAATAAAAAGAGAAATGTCGGACTAATTTATGAATTACTTCTCAGACATGTCTCTAGCAAGCTCATAGAGGAGAAAAATCAAGAGGCACAAGCGTGTCTTAATATTATAGATAGATACTTTAATGAGAATACAGAGCTCTATAGAGAATTTAGGCTATTTAACGCTCTTGCAAAGACTACGGTAAGCTCAACACCAGTCGCAGCTGCAATATTAACAGAGGCGAAGGCAGCTGCTAGAAGATGTGATACTTCATCATTAAATAATGAAAAGTCACAGCTAATTAAGGAGATAAATCACACCATTAGTGATAAAGGCTTCTATCATAGAAGAATTCCAGAATATACAGCATACGCAACAATTCAAACTTTATTAAATGAGTGGAGGAAGGGCGATTCGTCTAACCTTTCTAAGATGATTGAATATGAGTCAAAAATAGTTGAGTGGCTTATTAGCGAAAAAGTAGATAATTCAAAAAGTGAAGAAAGCTATCAAAACGTTGACGCTCTAGTTGTTAAAATATTAACTGAAAAATTTAATAAGAAATATAGAGATAGACTCAATGAAGAGCAAAAGGATATTATTAGATCTTATGTTTTTTCAATGAGTACAGACAATGGTGAGTCTGCAAGAAAAAAGCTTGGCCTAATAAAAGAACAAACACTTGCTCAAGTTAACTATCTTAAGTCAACTTCTGATAGCAGTGTAATCTTAGAGAAAATAGCAGATGTCAAAAAATCTATACAGGATATTAATCTAGATAGTCTAGATGATTCAATTATTTCCAAATTTCTTTTGATGTCTAAGCTTAAGAACGAAATAATGGAGAAATAATGGAAGATAAGTTAAAATTACTTACTGAATGGCTCCCGCTTGCTTATGATGCAGAGACAATTAAGGAGGATATGAGGAGAAATGGTGGAAAGATACTTCTAAAGGGAGTTCTTCAAAAAGCTGACACACTGAACCAGAATGGTAGAATCTACCCGCTTTCAATCTTAGATAGAGAGGTAAGAAACTATCAAAAGTTTATTAGAGAAAGTAGGGCTCTTGGAGAATGTGACCACCCAGACAGCTCAGTAGTAGAGCTTAAGAATGCATCTCATATTGTTAGAGAGGCACACATGGACGGAGGTGTATGCTATGGAACAGTTGAGCTATTGGATACACCTAGCGGAAAAATTCTACAAAGTCTCGTTCAGTCTGGTGTAACTCTCGGAATATCGTCAAGAGGTGTAGGGACTACACAAAGCCAAGGAGAAGCACAAGTTGTTCAGGATGATTTTCAACTAATATGTTTTGACATGGTTTCAGAGCCCTCGACTCCTGGAGCATTTATGATGAATGAAGGTAAAGAGATTAGCAGAGGCGACCTTGATAGAGTTTTTACTAAAAGCGACAGGGTTGATAGAATATTTAATGAAATACTTTCATGGGAAGGTGAATAATGGCTCAACATTGGCCAAAGGGTGCAGGACCTAACTTTGTCCCTGCTTATCAAGTTTCAGGAGTTCCTTTTGTAACTTCATCTCTTGGAACAGACTTAACAACGTCACCTGTTCAAATAGATTTTCCATATGCAACGAGATTTTTTATTGTTAACAATATTGGAACTGTCCCAATAAGAATTGGGTTTACTGAAAATGGTGTAAATGCCAAGGGACAGGGTGAAGTTAGTAATTATTTTCTCTTAGCAGCATCAGGCTCTACAGGACGTCTTGAAATTAGATGTAAGTCGCTGTTTATAAGAACACACACCACAACCGGGGGATACACGCTTCTGGCAGGTCTATCTGGTGTCGATGCAGGAGATTTTCCCGTTCTAACGGGAACAGTGTCGGGAAGCACGAATGGTGTTCAAATTCCTAACTTCAAGGGAGTTGGATAATGGCAAAGCTTTCAAGAAGTGCTCTTAAAGAAATTGTAAAAGAGTGTCTTGTTGAGATCTTGAGTGAGGGAATACATGCCAGCTCTCAAGCAAAAGCTCTATCAGGAATGACCTCTACAAGACCCATACAGAGATCTCAAGCAAGCAGACAGCCTAGAAGATCATCACTTGATACAATTTCATATGGAAGCAATAGTAAAAAAGTTGTCAATGAAAACTTTAACAAAAATGTAAATAATGCAGTTGAAAATCTAACAAGAGACCCGGTTCTATCGTCTATATTTAAGGATACTGCAATGACAACACTGCAAGAGCAGACAAATGCATCAGTAAGTGATACCAGCCCTGTATCGCATCATGCAGCAGTCATGACCCAGGGAGACACAGCAGCTAGAGCTACAGCACAGTCAGACCCTATGGAAATGTTTGGAGGAGCAGCTCAGAATTGGGAGTCTCTTGCTTTTTCATCTTCAAGGTCTAAGTAGATTGATTGTTTTAAAGTCAACATAATATGTATGATTGTAATCTAGTCAAATTTTAGGAGAGTGAAAATGGCCAAGGTTAGAAAACTTACATCTAATAGACTTAAGCAGCTAGTAATGGAAGAAAAGCAAAAGCTTGACTCCAAGGCTAGAGAGGTTAAAGCCAAGGATATGGCTGGAACACTAGCAAATAAGGTTGATTACCTAAAGGCACTTAAGATTCATGAGTCAAAACTTGCAAAAAAGCTTAAGCGAGTCATGAAGGAAAAGGCAAGAGTTAAGAGCCAGATCATGAAGGAGCTCTAAATGCCAACTCACAAGCAAGCCACAGTAGTTGCTCAAGGCCCAGTAGGCGAGGGCGGCATGGGAAATAGAAGTGATAAAAATCTTAAAGCTTTATTTTCTACATCACCTCTCTATACAGACTATAATGAGGAATCTGTTTTAAACATCGGTGTATCCGCACTTAATGGAAATGGAGGGGCAGGAGATGACCTCACAGGCAACTCAAATGGAGTTGTTAACGATGGTGGCTACATGTTTGGAACACTTGATCTAAACTACACAGATGCACCTTCTCTAGGAGATGTAAAGACTGGTGGTGGAGGTCTTCCAGCATCTCCATATATTCCAAATCCAACATCACCCGGTCCAGGAAGTGTATTTCCAAATGACCAGGATGAATTCACAGGTGACCTACCTTCAGCTGGAGTTGAATTTGGATCTGGCCTCGGGGGAACTGTAAGCCCAGTTGCTACATCTGCAGGAATATCAACACAGACAATTGGGTCATATATCTCTGGAAGATCTTATGAGGGCTCTGACGGCAAGGTGTAACTTGAAACATCTTAGCCAACGTAGTAAGAGTTATTATAAATTAAAAAGAATAGAAGAGTCAATAAAGGGACCGCCTGCTACTTCATACACACCCTATGACGATAGAAAGGGTGCGGGATATGGCACAACAGATCCACAATTCGATATTCAGTATAAAAAAGGGTCTGTGTATCCCTATGTTGAGCCACCATCTACTGATATAGATAAGAATAATGTCGAGGATGAGGTTTTTTCAGGTGATCCCGTTCTAATGGACAAGTTTGTAAGAATGATAAATAAAAACTTTGTGAGAACCGATCCTTCCAGAAGGGCGGATCGTGCGTCATTTGTGTCAAATCAAAGAGTTAGAATACCTGAGTCCAGTATTGGTATTAGAAAGGGTGATAGTTTACATGGAACTATTTCACCAATTCCAAAGAAATCTTTATATGGAAGCTTTGATGGTCCAGCAATTGGGGGATCTTCATCTAATTTTGCATTTAACCCTGGACCCCTTAAGCGGACTGGGACACAGTACGGAACATCTCATGCTCCGCTTCACCTTGGAACACATGAAGATGATCCTAGTGACGATATACACGCGTACACTCTAGAAGATATTTTATATCCTGATATTAAGGCTGTAGCAAAGGCCAGAATATCTACAAATAAGCAAAAAAATAAATCAAATGATGATTTATGAATAAATCGTATTGTAGTTTATGATAGTGAATAATATTTAAATTAGTAAACGGAGCAAATAATGTCCAAGTCTCTTTATGATGAAGCAATTGCAGACGCAAGGCAACTTAGAGAAGTCGCTGAAAAAAATGCAAAACAGGCAGTTGTTGAGGCTGTAACACCAAAGATTAGAAAGTTTATAGAAGAGCAGCTAATATCTGGTGAATCTGAAAAAATCTCTAACAATAGAGAAGATTCAATAGTTGAAAAAATATCACAGGATAGATCTAAAGATATAGTGCTTGATGAGTCTGCACTTAAGACACTTTCAGAACTAATTGACCCATCTGGAAAGATTTCATCAGAAAAAAATATGGATGTTTTAAATGTATTTAATGAATCTGCAGCTCTTTTAGGAAAAAGTAAGCGGCAGAAACTTTTACAAATAGTTGAAAAGCTAAGAGATGATTCTGGAACTTTATCCCCTGAGGGAATAGTTATAGAGCAGGAATTGAACAATATCAGTATTAAGGAGAATTCTGAAATGTCAAGACGACGTGAAACACTTTACGAGGTCGATCTTAATGATATCGTTAGCAGCCTTCACGAAGCTGCTGGTGAAAAGGAAGATCTTGAAGAAAAGATGATTAGAGAGATGCTCTCTGAAATGGATGATGAGGATCTTTATGAGTACGATCTTTTTGAACAAGATGAAGAAGATGCTCCTGAAGATGATGCTGGTGCTGATGAAGTCCCACCTGCAGATGATATGGACTTAGGAGATCTAGGAGAGCTCCCACCTGTTGATGACGGAGGCGGAGAAGGAGATCTTCCAGAGCCAGTTGATGCAGCCATGGATGACCTAGAACAGGCAATTCTAGATGCGCTCACCGGCGGTGGCGCTGGAGAAGCTGCCGACCTCGAAGCCGGTCTTGCTGATCTTGATCTCGGTGCAGAAGCTCCCCCAGAGGGAGAAGAAGAGCCCGAGGATCTAGCTGAGACCGTTGATGTAGATCTTAACATGCTTAAATCAGAAATTAGAAGAATGAAAACATCTCTCTCTGAGAGTAAGAAACCAAATGCTAGTACTAGTGGAACAGAAAATGGTTCATCAAGTACTGTAAAGCAAGAAAATCAAAAGTTGCGCAGAGCCATCTTAAATCAGGGCCGTAATAATCGTGCCATGGGTTCTAAGCTCGATGAATACAGAAGTGCAGTTCAATCACTTCGTGAGCAATTAACGGAAATGAATCTATTCAATGCGAAGCTTCTCTATGTAAATAAGATGCTTCAGAATAAGGACGTTTCTTCCTCGCAGCGTCGATCCATAATTGAGGCTCTTGACAGTGCCAATAGCCTTAGAGAGGTAAAGCTTCTTTATAAGAGTCTTACCGAATCTATTGGAAATAAAAAGAGTGGAAGGACGCTGAACGAGTCAGCGGTTCGAAGAAATCTTGGTTCCGCATCGCGAGCCACGAAGCAGGCTTCATCTACAAATAATTCAGTAGCCGAAGTTAGCAGGTGGGCAACACTCGCGGGTATTAATTAACAAATTCATCAAACTTAGGAGTAAATTAAGATGAGTAAAACCTTTACGTTAAATCAGTTAACAGAGGGAATTCGCCAAAGACATCTCGGTGCTCAGAACAAGAGACTTGTTGAGAAGTGGTCACGTACCGGACTTCTCAGAGGTCTTGACGGTCAGCATCGCGAGAACATGGCAAGCCTTCTGGAAAATCAGGCTGCACAGCTTCTTAGAGAAGCCAACTCAGTCGGAACGGGTGCCGGTGCCGGTACAGCTTCTGGAGATCTTCAGGGCTTCACCAATATCGCATTCCCAATCGTTCGTCGAGTTTTCGGTGGACTTGTAGCCAATGAGCTAGTTTCAATTCAGCCAATGAGCCTTCCATCAGGACTGCTTTTCTATCTGGATTACACCTACGGTTCACGTCGTGGTGGTGATACTAACAACGCATCTGGCGCTGCAGGAACTGTTGATGCTCAGACATATGCTGTTGGTCAATCAATCTATAACTCACCTGCAGGAAAGGGTATCCGCTCAGGATCACTCGGTCGCGGAGGTCAGTATGATCTTGTTGGATCAGGATATTCCAAGGTCCACACATCATCATCCACTTTGACAACTGCTGCATCTGGTGCATATGGTAATTCAGCATCGGTCGTTACACAGGATACACTTTGTGTTGCAACAGGTACAGACGGTAAGCTACTACAGTTTGACCCACAGATCACAAAGCTAATTGAAGAAGATCCCGGCCAGTGCGGCACAGGAAGATTCTCATTCATTCTATGGAATCTGAGTTCATTCCCAGCCAGCGTTGACCTTACACAGGCAAAAGAAGTTGGACTATTCAGTGGTCAGACTGTTTCAGATGCTGATGCAACTACATTCAACTATAAGAACCTACCAGATTCAATTCAGGGCGGAAGCAATATCAAGAATATTAGACGTCTAAATCAGATCGGTACATACGATACAGCAACAGGTATCTTCTCATCTGATCCTTTCGCTAATAGAAATACATCGAATGGTGTTCTACTAACAGTTGTTTCAGGTGTTAATGCCACACAGCATGCAACCGGTCACCACATTACAGCGTCATTTGTTATATCACCTACGCTTCATGTTGATAGCGGAGATGGTTCTGCACTAACGATTCCTTCGTTTGAGTCGAACTTTAATACATCTTCACCATCACCGATCATCCCTGAGATCGACATCAAGATCGAGTCAATCGCTGTTACAGCGGTAACCCGTAAGCTCCGTGCTCGCTGGTCACCAGAGCTCGCTCAGGACTTGAACGCCTACCACAGCCTTGACGCTGAGGTCGAGCTTACTCAGATCCTATCAGAGCAAGTTGCACTTGAGATCGATAGAGAGATCCTAAATGATCTACTCGTTGAAGCACAGGGTGCTAACTTCTACTGGTCACGTATGCCTGGTAAGTTTGTTAACAAGAGATCAGGTGCAGAGCAAGATAAGGCTTCAAGCCTCTCGTCCGGACCCCAGTTTACTGGTACAGTTCGTGAGTGGTACGAGACATTGACTGAGACAATCATCGATGTTGCTAATGAGATCCACAGAAAGACACTTCGTGGTTCAGCTAACTTCATCGTAACCTCACCAGATGTTGCTACAATCTTCGAAGCATCAGTGCTCTATAAGCCAGCACTTAAGCTCGACGGCGACGGACAGGTCGGTGCTCCATTCTCACTGGGTGCTGCACAGATCGGTTCTCTAAGTAACCGCTTCACAGTCTACAAGGATCCATACTTCCCACGGAACAAGGTCCTCGTTGGTTACAAGGGCGGAAGCTACCTTGAGACAGGATACGTATACGCACCTTACGTACCGCTGATCGTCACTCCTACTATCTTCCAGCCGGAAGACTTCACACCCCGTAAGGGCGTGATGACCCGATACGGCAAGAAGATGGTTCGTGCTGACTTCTACGGTACAGTAACATGTATGGATATGGACGTTATCTAAGATAACACCATAGTTAAAGCTGAGGCGGCTCTTTGGAGCCGCCTCTTTTTTTATCTGTTAACTGATTGATATAAATTGATACTATTTAGAATGATTATCTCACACAAGAATAAGTTTATATTCTTTAAGCCAATGAAGGTTGCAGGGTCTAGTGTTGAAGCTGCATTAAGTAGACACTGTAGCGATGATGATATTTTAACGGGTACAAACCACATAGATGAGATTTCATCAAGTGATTATGAATATCCAACTAGAAATAATATAGTGAGACATACACACAAGGGTGATGTTGCAATAGAGATAATGAAAAAAAGTGGAAATATTCACAAAGTCACGCCTGAAATGATTAAATCAGGATTGAGAGTAGAGATCTTAGAGCCAAAATTTCACATGCATGCGCTACCTGAGCAGGTTTTAGATCTAATGTCTATTGGAAGTGAATATAAAAAAGTAACCATAGTGAGAAATCCTTGGGATATGATTGTCTCATTTTTCTGGTGGTCTTTTTATCCTTCACAAAGCGGATACATTGATTCCAATGGCGTCGCACACAAAGGTGATGGTGATCTAGGTTTTACTCCTTCAAGTCATCCAGAAGCAGCACCAACACTGCTAGATAGTGCAGAAACACTACGCCAGAAGCTCGAGATATTTTGCCAGCTACGCGGAGACTTTAGAGGGCCATTTGGACTTGAAAAGAATAGGAATGTTCTTGACTGGTTTGTAGATATAAATAAAAAATACTATCAAGAAGATTATGACTATATTCTTAGATACGAGAATCTTCAACCAGACTATGATAAGTTTTGCAAAGATATCAACATACCTACTTCAACACTCCCTAGGTTAAAAAGCAGTCAGAGAAAGATAAAAATGCCATACCAGAATTATTTTAACGAGTGGACCATTTCTCATATAGCTGATAAGCTTTCAATGTGGGAAGAAAAGTTTGGATATATTTTTGATTAATTGGCCATGGTTCAATACTTAGCATTAAGCCCGATGCATGGTATAAGGCGGAACCTACACGCTAGCATCGGAAGCATGTAGGGCAAACACTAACCTAAAAAAGGAGAAATTATGCCAAGTATTAAAATTGATGGAGGTAGAGGTCTAGTCCAGGAGGCTGGTAGCACAATGCCTCTCACGCTAGATGACAGCAACTCAGTTGTCAAAGTTGCAGTTGTCAAGAACACAACTGGATTTGTTCAGAACTCAGACTCAATCGTCGAGTGGGCACAGCCTGCAAATACCTTTATTATGGGAATTGATCTGCTCTGCCTAACAGGACCGGTTACAGCAGCCAGTGCTGATCTAGGGTATGAGGTCGGAACATCAAGCTCCGGTGCCCAGATCGTTGCAACTCACGCTGACGACATCATTGATGCTGGTGGTGATGGAACAGACTTATTAGCAGGCGGTCTAGTTAGACTTACAATGGTTCGTGAAACAACAGATCACACAGACCTCGGCGCAGACGCTTCATACACAACTTCAGCAAGAACAATTTATCTTAATACCACGTTAACAGATCATTCAGTAACAACTGCTGGTACAATGGCATGGATTATTAAGTACGTTAGTTTCCAATAGAACGCATCTTACACAATCTATAAAGACGCCCTGCTATAGGGTGTCTTTTTTTATTCTTGTATGGGGAATAATTATCTATAGAGGTAATTCATGGCTTCTGGCTTGAGCAATCTAAAGAAAAACTTCAGGGAAGACAAGCAAAAAAAGCGCAAGAAGAAAGAAACAGTCTCTAAATTTTACGCCGACAAAGATGTGGTGGAAAATAACCTAACACTAGACAACAATAACAAACAAGAGCGAGAGAAGAGCTCACCCAAAAGGGAGACTAAGAGAGATATGACTAGTACTAATGACGATTTTGATTTTGTAGCCGACTACGATGATGCAGTAGAGGGAGAAAGTGGAACACTGCTTCCTGAAAATTCAGCACCCTCATCTCTTTCAGTAGGGTTTATAGGTGTTGGAGGCGGCGGCGGAAAGATGGCCAAGGCTTTTATCGACATAGGATTTACTCAAACTCTTGTCGTAAACACAACAGACAAGGATCAGCCAACAGGTCTAGGCGCTGATCACTTTCTTCTTATTCCAGGTGCAGACGGAGTAGGAAAGAATGTTGAGCTAGGCCGTCAAATTCTATCCAACAATAGTGCGCTGGTTGAGGATCACCTTAGATCAAAGGTCGGAAGGGTTGACTGGCTATTCGTACTCGCAGGCGGCGGCGGCGGAACCGGAAGCTCTTGCCACTCACTAGATTCAGCGCTTCAGAGATATCTTAAGTCTGTTTCAGCTTCAGGAAATGTGGTCTATGTCGTGACAGCACCGACAGCACAGGAGCTCCTAAACCCAACAATTAAGAAGAACTATGAGGCTCTTCTATCTGATGTCTCAGGATCTTCACACGTTGTCATAGACAATGAGAGACAGCTTCAGCTTCTAAGAGGCAAGGTAGGAATGTTAGGCCTCTACCCTACAGCAAATAAAAACTTTGCCAAATTGATCGCCCAGGTGCTTAAGTTGTCATCTGAGTCATCCCCGATTCAGACATTTGATTCAAAAGATCTTGAAGCATGTCTATCAACAAGTGGAAGACTATTTCTAGGAACTACTGTTGTTAAAGATCCAAGCGATTTAAATCTAGGGTCTATGATTTATCAGAATTGCATGACAAAGTCTCCCTGTCCCTCTCCAAGCGGCAAGATAAAGACAGGAGTTCTTCTTCTCGTTGTTACTGAGGCGATGGCTTCTGATCCATCAATTAGCACACAGCTTGAGGCAGCAATCTCTTATGTCGGCGGGAGAACTGACGCTTTATTCTCAGGTGTATACGTTAGAGAGGGCCTTCCAGGCCTTGTGGCCATTTCTGCTCTGGGCGGAATTGAGTAAAAAATAAGAAATCTTTAAAAGATTTTTATTCAAATATGCTGAAGACATCCTAGCAGCGTTATTGTGCCATATTTTCATTGTTGAATCTCCAGTTTGAGTCCATACTTATGGATAGTTATTGAATCAACTGGAGTATCAATGGCGACTTTTTCAGATACAACAAATCCTACACCCTTTGGGTTCTTCGACTCTGATACTGACTTTCAGGGCGAGGCTGACAATATAGTCACATTTGTTAAGAGAAAGATGGGCGACGATATCCTGTCTGTTGAGCTGACAAAAAAGCAGATATGGGCAAACCTAGAGGAGTCTTGTCTCGAATATGGGTCAATTCTTAATCAATACCAAGCAAAGTCTCAATTGGTTCAATTCTTAGGAATGCCAACAACAGGGTCAGACGGACATATGTCAGGATCAGAAGGAAAGTACCCAAGAGAGAATCTTGAGTACCTTATAAGATTTGCTGAACCATATGCCATGGAGGCAGGTGTCGGTGGATCATATAATATGATATCGGGATCCATAGATCTTGAAAACAATAGGCAGGATTACGACATATACTCTGAACTAAAAAATGCAGACGGTGACGTGATATTTACATCAGGAACAAATGCAAGCCCACGTACAAAGCTTAAGATTAGTGAGGTATTTCATTTTGGTCCAGAGGGTGCATATAGATTTTTTGACACAACTTCTGCTATAAACTATCTTAACAATGAGTTTAGTTTTGAGTCATTTACACCTGAGACAATATTCTATGTACTTCCTGTCTTTGAAGATATTCTTAGAGCTGGACAGCTAGATCTCTCAAACAGGGTTAGAAGGTCAAATTACTCATATAAGATTATTGGAACAAATATAAGAATATTTCCAACACCAACCTCAACAAATTCAAAAAAGCTATATCTTCGCGTAATGTATTACCCTGATCCTCTTAATCCATCATATCATGATGAGACAATAGATGGGGTGTCAAATCTTTCCAATATTCCATTTGGAAATCTCAACTATAATAAGATTAACAGCATAGGAAGGCAGTGGATAAGACAGTATGCACTCGCACTGTCCAGAGAGCAACTTGGTCTTGTCAGGTCAAAGTTTGGAAGTATACCAGTTCCTGGTGCAGAGGTTTCATTAAACGGTGCTGACTTAATTACACAGGGAAGGGCCGATAGAGATGCACTTGTTACGCAGCTAAAGGAGATGCTTGAGACGCTTACATACGATAAGATAATGGAGACAGCTTCAAGTCGAGCAGAGTTTATACAAAAGCAATTAAAATTTACACCAATGCCTAACGGCTTTAGCATCTTTATGGGGTGATAGATGGCAAGACTTTTTATTACACCAAGAGAGATAGATTTCATAAATGACACAGCTAAAGAGCTGGTAAAGGATGTAATCGGTCAAACAATATACTATTTTCAGATATCAGAGATCAAGACAAATGTTCATGATGTCTATGAAGAAGCTCCTGAAAAAATATTTGAGACACCGATAGCCATCGATGCTCTTGTAAAGTATGAACCGCAGGCGATCAAGACAAATAAGTTTGGAAGTGAAGAATATTACGGAATCGAGGCTTATATACAAAAGAGAGATCTTATTGAGAAAGGAATTAAGATATTAGAGGGGGATTTCTTTAGCTACGGAACTGTATTCTTTGAAGTAGTTACAGCACCAGATTCACAGGATATATTTGGTGAAATTGAATACAAGAGCTTCATCACTGTCAAGGGACGGCAGGCTAGGGCTGGGCAGTTTGTATCAAAAATCTTTGGTCCAACTAGTGAGGAGTATACAGATAATGATGCAGTTCAGGAGACATTTGTTCAACAGAGAGGCTTTGAGAACAACAGGCTTGGTGAGACTGCAGATAAAAGAAATCTTAGGGAGAAAGGAGTTCTCGAAGAACCAATTTCAGGCCCGTCTGAAGTTTCAACAAGAGGATCTTCAGGAAAGACAGGCTCTAGCTTTTATGATGAGAAATAAGGGAGGTATAAATGTCTGCTGGAATTCCTAAAAAGTTTGAAGGAACAAACGTAGCGAATGATTTTGAAATTCCTTCATGCGGTGTGGAGGATATAGATAGAGCCTTATTTAAACTGTTTGATGATAGACTCGATTTCTCAGTAGAGGTTGACGGAACAAGTAAAAAGGTGCCAGTAGTTTTTGCTGCTGGAGAAAGATTCGCTCTAACTAGAAGATCAGCAAACTTTAGAGATGTCAATAATACACTTATTCTACCAATTATATCAATTGAGAGAGGAACAATAGATTACACACCTGATCTTGGCGGGTACGGAACACCAATAGCAACAAGAGATCAGATAGACTATACAGTAAGAAGAAGGCTTGACTCTTCTGACAGAGACTATCAGAATATTGTAAATAAGAAAAGACTAAAGAATCAATCAAATGTTTCAACAAGAGGAAATTTTGGCAACAAATCAGAATTTCCCGGGCTTCAAGCAAAGCCAGGAACGATAGCATCTAGAAGAAATGGAACAGGGCTGTCATTTATAAATGGAAGCCCAACCGATTTATTTAATCCAGACCTTGGTAATAACATATTTGAGATCATCACAATTCCATACCCTGAATTTATAATGATAGAATATGATGTTACATTCTGGACTCAGTATATGCAAAATATGAACAAGCTCTTAGAGTCAATGCTTGTACAATTTGACGGACAGGAGAAGGCATTTCAGATAATAACATCTGGCGGATATGAGCTTGTTGCATATTTTCAAGGACAGTTTTCAGCAGATACTAATTTTAACGACTATACAGACAGTGAAAGGGTTATTAAGTACAATTTTAAGATAAAAGTCCCTGGATTTATAATTGCACCTAAGATTGAGGGATTACCAAACCCATATAGGAGATTCCTTTCAGCACCTCAGATAGAGTTTGGCATGAAACAGGTTGGTACACAAGTATCATCAACATCGGCAAAAGGACCATCTCAAAATGATGTTGATAAATTTATACTTAGTGATGTTGAGAACGAAGGTTTTACAAGTGAAGATTCTGTACAAAGAGGAAGAAGGGGTGTGAGGGTTCTAGAGACCATAAAAGACCCATTTTCTGGAGACAAGAGTTCAAAATATGTCAAGATTTTAACTAGGAATCAGAGGTCTGGGGAGACAGTAGCTAGCTCTAGAATTGTGGTAGACTTAGAAACGATAAATGATACAGACACTGAATAGGACATTTGAAGTTCGAGACAATAGTTATATTGTGTAGATTGATTTTAGAGGAGAATGATCTATGGCCGAGCAGACCTTCAGATCGCCAGGATTTTTTGAAAGAGAGATCGACCTCTCAGGAAGAGTTCAAGAAGTTGCAGGAATTCCAGCAGGAGTCATTGGGACATCAGAGTTTGGTCCAGCATTTATTCCAGTAACTGTTGGATCATTTGCTGACTTTAAGGAAAGATTTGGTGACTTAGATTCAACAAAATTTGGACCATATGCTGTAAATGAGTTCCTTAAGAATAGAACAGCTGTTACTTTCATGAGAGTCCTCGGTGCGGGCGCAAATGAAAATAGTACCGATATTCACAATACCACAAATCTAGGAACTGTTAAGAATGCAGGGTTTAGAATTAAAGGATCAGTTGCAACAGAAGCACAGGGTTCAAAGCAAGGCTATAAGGGTGCTGTTCAGTTTATAGGTGCAAAGCATGAAGTCCATTCATGGGAGACATTTGGCTATCCAGTATTTACTGATAATGATAGCTTTAATGTAGCAGCAGGAGGAGATGTATTCCTCGTTAGAGCTATGATATTTTCATCAACAGGAAGCAGAGTCCAGCTACTAAACTATGATGGAACATACCCAACCTCAGCGTCTCTAGAAGACATTGCAAGAATGGGTACAGACGAAAATTCATCTGACACATATAAGAAGTTTAAAATTGTCATCTCTAGCTCTGTTGGATCTACATTTGCAAGTGATGATGGAATATCAGGAATTAGAATTATGACTGCTTCTCTAAATCCTACAAATGATGACTATATTGCAAAGATACTGAATACTGACCCGAATAGATTTCAGGCAGAACAACACCTTCTTTACGCAGATTTTGCTGTTGAGGATGAGGTTGCATCAGCTGCAAGCTATGTTGGCGTCATGTCTGGAACGTCACAGACATCTGATGGATCAGGAGATACATCTCTTACATACAGAGACATGTACGGAAGATTTGATACAAGATACAGTCCATCAAAAACTACATTCTTTACATCTCAGGACTTTGGAACTACAGTCTTTGATCTGTTCTACTTCGAGACCCTTGCAGATGGTAAAAATACATGCGACATGTATAAGGTTTCAATAGCAAATCTTAGAAAGTCAACAGATCCAAAGAATGAGTATGGATCATTCACAGTTCAAGTAAGGGCATTTGATGATTCAGATACAGCACCTCAAATACTTGAGCAATATCCTCTCTGCACACTAGATCCAAATGATGAGAACTTTGTCGGAAGAAAGATCGGCGATCTAAGTGTTAAGTATAACTTTGACACACTTGATCCAGATGAAAGAAGATATGTAATAAGCGGCGACTATCCCAATGTTTCAAGCAGGGTAAGGATAGTATTTAGTGATGATCTTAAGAATGGAAATGTTCCAGCTAGTGCATTGCCTTTTGGATTTAGAGGTCTTCCTGTACTAAAGACAAATAACCTTCTCGCTGATACTACAATAATTTCTGAAGTTCCTAGTAGAATTAAAGACGATGTTCTTAATGGCGGATCTGGCGGAATCAGGCTAGGGATTGTATCAGGAAGTACAACTGCATACGGAGAAGATGGCCATCTTTCAGGATCTATTGTTCCACCAGTACCTATGACATTCAAGGTCACGCAGGGAACTGCAGCGAAGTCTGGATATGCAGGATACCCTGGAACAAATGAGAGAGTTAATAGCAAGTATTACTGGGGTGTAAAGACAACAAGGTGCCCTAGAACAGGCTCACTAGGAAATGCAGTTTTAAATGCAAATGCATCTTCTGAGACAAATGAACTTGTTAGAACATATACTAAGCTTCTCGGAATCAAAAAGCTCGACGCGCTTGTTACAGGTTCTGGAGCAGATGCATTCTCTAATAATAGGTTTACACTTGGAAAGGTTGCTCTAAGCACGACTCTTGACTCTGCGGGTACAAAGAGGGCACTAATTACAACTGTAGATTCAAATTTAACTGGAACAGCAAAAGAGCACATGTTAGAAGCGGCTTACATTAGAAATGGAAGAATCAGCCCAGGAAAGAACTACACAATTAGAGAGAAAACAGCTACTGATCACAGGCTTACTTTTGCTTCACTTCTAACACTAACGTCATCTGTATATTTTAATAGATTTAGTGAGTACATGAAGTTCACAAACATTATGCACGGCGGGTTTGATGGAACTAATATTCTAGACCTAGACATGTCTAGAATGAATGACAGAGCTAGCTCAGGTGACGCAAGAGGAAAGGCATCTATAACAGCACCCGCAGCAGGTGGTGATCTAGATATTGGGCTAGACTCTTCTTCAACATCTGGTGCCGGCAGGTATAATGCAACTGTAGCATCCTATAAATCTGCAATAGATATAATGACTGATCCAATGATTACAAGAATCAATATCTTGTCAATTCCTGGAATAAGAGATAGCTTCGTTACAGATCATGCTGCAGATAAGACAAGAGACTATAGCCAGGCAATATACCTTATGGATATTCCAAGCTACACAGATTCTAGTGTGAGAATATTTGACAGTGATGATCTTAAGCCAAGCGTATCAAAGACAAAGGAAACTTTTGATGGAAGGGCAATAGATAACAACTATGCAGCTACATACTTCCCAGATGTTAGCATCACAGATGATAGAACAGGTTCACCTGTAAGAGTTCCTGCATCAATAGCAGCGCTAAGTGCACTTGGCTTTAATGATTCAGTAGCATATCCGTGGTTCGCACCTGCAGGATTTAATAGGGCTGCACTATCAAATGTCTCTAATGCAGCCACAAGGCTAAATAGCGCTGACAGAGATGATCTTTATGATTCAAGAATTAATCCAATAGCATCATTTCCACAGGCAGGATATGTTATATTTGGACAAAAAACACTACAGCAGGCCAGATCGGCACTAGATAGAGTAAATGTTAGAAGAATGTTACTTGAGGTCAAGAGGCTAGTCTCAGATGTTGCCAAGAAGCTTGTATTTGAGCAGAATACACCTACGACTAGGGCAAAATTCATATCTCAGGTTACTCCTTTACTTTCTACAGTTCAAAATCAACAGGGTATAGATAAGTTTAGGGTTATTATGGATGAAAGCAATAACACAGTTGAAGATATTGAGTCAAATAGGCTAAATGGAAGAATAGTCCTTGTTCCAACAAGGGCAGTAGAATTTATTGCTGTTGATTTTATCGTCACTAATTCAGGTGTAAGCTTTGAGTAATTTATATTTAATGATAAGAGTTTTTGGAGAAGACTAGAATGGCTGAGTTGACATTCAAAAGTGCAGGTGTTAGCACAAGAGAAATTGATCTTTCAACACCAAGTGTTACGGGCCCTGTGGGTGTTCCTGCAGGTGTTATTGGAACTGCCGACCTTGGTCCGGCATTTGTACCCGTAACAGTTGCTAATTTTTCAGAGTTCGTAGCTACATTTGGCGAGACAGATGGTGAAAAGTTTGGACCACTTGCTGTTAGTGAGTGGTTAAAAAATTCACAAGCGCTTACGTACGTAAGAGTTCTCGGTGTCGGAGACGGAAAGAAGAGAAACACTTCTTCTGGTAAGGTGACAAACGCAGGATTTGTTGTAGGTGCAGAACAGGTACAGGCAAATGGAATCATAGGTGCAAACCCATACGCAAATGAAAGCGGAGAAAGAGGAAATGTTCACTTCATAGGCTGCTACATGTCAGAGTCAGCAGGTAGCACATACTTTAGTGATGCGGGAATACAGGAAACTTCTCAAACAGCTGCCACAGCCACAATAGTGGCAGTATCAGCAACAGTTTCACAGTATGATGCGGGCACACTAACTATAACCAGCGGCCATAGTACGACAAAAACATATATTTTTGACGACGACGACGACGATGCAACTGGTACT
>Ga0080013_1000156_pt1 | contig 95112 bp, 121 predicted proteins | sample ETNvirenome_6_85_FD_69236 | JGI IMG/M metagenome (GOLD analysis project Ga0080013, IMG submission 69236) | Marine viral communities from the Pacific Ocean - ETNP_6_85 (SPADES assembly) (version 2) | ecosystem: Environmental > Aquatic > Marine > Oceanic | place: Pacific Ocean | collected 2013-06-19
CCCAGTTACACCAATAGGCCCTGTTCGGCCTAATCCTCCTGTTCTCCCTTGAGGTCCCGTCAAACCAGGCGAACCTGTCAAACCAGGCGAACCTGTTAATCCAGGAGAACCTGTTAATCCAGGCGAACCTGTTAACCCAGGTTGTCCAGTCTTTCCTAATCCACCAGTCTTCCCCCTATCTCCTGTATTCCCTGGTTGCCCGATAATCCCAGTTACACCAATAGGTCCTGTTCGGCCTAATCCTCCTGTTCTCCCTTGAGGCCCTGTCAGACCAGGCGAACCTGTTAATCCAGGAGAACCTGTTAATCCAGGAGAACCTGTTAATCCAGGCGAACCTGTTAATCCAGGTGAACCTGTTAATCCAGGCTGTCCAGTCTTTCCTAATCCACCAGTCTTACCTAATGGACCAGTTTTACCTCTGTCTCCTGTATTTCCTGGTTGTCCGATGATTCCAGTCACACCAATAGGTCCTGTTCGGCCTAATCCTCCTGTTCTCCCTTGAGGTCCTGTCAAACCAGGCGAACCTGTCAAACCAGGCGAACCTGTTAATCCAGGAGAACCTGTTAATCCAGGCTGTCCAGTCTTTCCTATTCCTCCTGTCTTACCTAATGGACCAGTCTTCCCTCTATCTCCTGTTAATCCTGGTTGGCCGATAATCCCAGTTACACCAATAGGCCCTGTTCGGCCTAATCCTCCTGTTCTCCCTTGAGGTCCCGTCAAACCAGGCGAACCTGTCAAACCAGGCGAACCTGTTAATCCAGGAGAACCTGTTAATCCAGGTTGTCCAGTCTTTCCTATCCCTCCTGTCTTCCCTAATGGACCAGTCTTACCTCTATCTCCTGTTAATCCTGGTTGGCCGATAATCCCAGTTACACCAATAGGCCCTGTTCGGCCTAATCCTCCTGTTCTCCCTTGAGGCCCTGTCAAACCAGGCGAACCTGTTAATCCAGGAGAACCTGTTAATCCAGGCTGTCCAGTCTTTCCTAATCCGCCAGTCTTACCTAATGGCCCTGTCTCCCCAGGTAATCCAGGACTCCCTGTGTTCCCTCTTGGTCCAGTAACTGATGAAGAAGTCCAAGTAATGGACTTAGGGGATGATGCATCATTAGTGGTTAAGGTCATTCCAGTTCCAGCAATAAATTCTATATCTTCCTGTCCTGTCGGTGTGAGTGAAGTTTGTCCTGTAATCCCAATAGTATACCAATGGCTCCCAATACTCATGGTGACTTGTCCACCACCATCATCAGTTAAATCCAAACCTGAGCCATCATCTACTAAAATAGTATCAACATTGCTAACTGAAACTCCACCTGAAACCTCCCCTACTGTAAGGGCAGTTCCTGTTCCCGCAGGGCCTGTTGCACCTGCCGGTCCAGTAGTCCCAGCCGGACCAGTGGCTCCTTTAGGGCCTGTAGTGCCTCCACCGCCCCCACCACCAGTTACTACAGATACCTTACCCCCACCATCATTGGTCAGGGTTCCATCAGATACACTAATATCCGTTACGCCATAGACATGAGGACTTCCATCCTCTTCTTGAACCTGAAGGCCGCTTTTACCTGTATCTGACCCTGTAAACTTCTTTACCATAGGTATTTATTATCTGTTTTACTACTTAAAGAATTACTCTCATATGCCGCCATGCTCTAATTGGGTATGGGTGACATCTTCATAGCCCGATAATTGCTCACTCCAACCCACAAAACAAAATTCTACCTCTCCTTGGTCTAATGTATCACTTGATTTATTTATGACTCTAAAGACGATTTGTTGAGTAACTGTAAGGGGTTGAAGAAATTGCCATTGGTCGGCAGGAGGAGTTACTGCTGCAAATTGGAAATTTTGCCATTCCATTAATAACATTCCATCTACCCAAATTTGATAAATAACTGGATTACTTGCATCTATGGGGTCACTCCCTGAAATATTAGCATTACTAATGTCACTATGTCCAAAAGACTGAATTCTATATATCTCTCCAGGACCTGCTTGTCTTACTGTTCCACTTACACCAACTGTAGCAAAACCACTTTGATTAGGGAATTCGGGATTTCCAGTTCCTGTTTCAGCACCTGTTGCAGTTGCGGTGGCTACCGCATCTTGGGTGGGGACTACTCCCCTATCTCCGGCTCCAGTTCCCACACTCGCAGGGCCAGGAGTTTCTGAACCAGTAGTGTCTGCAATATTTAATACTAAGACATCATAATATTCATTATCGGCCATATTGGTGGTAGCAAAATCTACTTTTTCTCTTGCAATCACATTCGCAGAATCTGGTTTGGCCACCAAATTCCAAGGATACCGTGAATAATCTAATTTTCGTGCAAAATCTAACGATTCTACTGCTGGCCTAATTTCTCTCCTATATGAGTGGGGGTCAAGACCTGCCCTCACAGGGGAGGTTTGAACATGACTTTGAGTAGAATAAGAGTGTTCAGGTAATGGGTTAGACTCAGTTGAAGAATTGATTTGACTCATATTATTTTGAAATGCCTTCTTCCTATAGGCTCTCTTAACATCCCTTCTCTTATCATTATAGGCACTCATACTATTAATTAAGGTGTGCTACTATTTAAAGATTTGTAGGGAATTTTAATCTTCTTGGATATACATTTCACCCAATAATGTCACACTAACTACCATTGCAGCAGAAGGATTTCCAGTTCCTGTCCATTCTACATTAACCATTAGGGGTTGTCTATGCAATACTAATACTGGAGAAGAGAAAGCGAGGGTCTTTTCTGTTGTATTATGAATAAATCCAGCGTCGAATTTATTTGATGGAACTAAGTTAGGCCCTGCATTAATAGAGACATCGAAGGTTTCATCAGTTGCTGTAGTTTCAGTATCTCCGGCGGCACCTACTGTATTAGTATACATATTCACCATAATTCCATAAATTCTAATTTCTTCATTATATGCTTGGTTAGTGTTAATTTGCGTAGTTACAAGAGTTCCTTGCGTTGCTGTAGCAGCAAAAGAGTGCCTTGTAGTGTAAATTTCCGGTTGAGGATTTTGATTTACCATCAGACTTCCCTCCTACATACAGGGCATCCTGAATTCCGTGGATACATTGTTCCACACTTATGACAAGCGACAGGCTGTAGTGATAACTCCGCATGGAAAGAAACCACTACAGTAACTTCTGCATTGGTTACTTGGGAATTTTCCCATGCTACAGTAACTGCTAATGGTTGTTGGAAAAGAACCAACATAGGAGTGGCAAAAGTTAATGTTTTATCAGTTTTCTGATGAATTAACCCTGCATCATATCTCGTGAAAGGGACTAATCCATTTCCTATCCTTGTTTGTATACTAAAATCATTAGTATCTACTCCTGTATCAACCCCTCCTGAATCTAAAATGGATACAGAAACTGCATAAATTCTTACTTCTTCATTAGTGGCTTGATTAGTAAATACTGTTTGAGTATCAGCAGTTCCTTGAGTGGTTGCTGCTGCAAAATTATGTCGTGTAGTATAAACTTCTGGTTGTGGATTCTGATTTGCCATATTTATTCACCTCAAACTTTAATTACTCCGGTTTCCCCAATTAATTGAATTTTTACTTCTATGTCAGTCCCACCAACAACGGCCTCCATAGCCTCTACTCGAACTCTTAATGGTTGTTTAAATTTAACTAAGACAGGGCAAGTAAAGGCCATTACACCTTCTCCACTCCTAATAATCCAAGAAGCATCAAAAGGCTTGGATGGAACCTCATTAGGCCCTGCAATTAATGTGATTTGAAAATCAATTTCTGCTGTTGCGGAAATGTCTACTTTCGTAGTATTATTTAATACTTGGACAGAAAGAGCATAAATCCTTACTTCCTCATTATGTCCTTGGTGGGTGAAAATGGTATTAGTAACACTTGTCCCCACAGGAGATGCTCCATTGGCAAATGCCATAGTAGTTTCAAAAATATCCGGTTGGGGGTCTTGATTCACCATTATTTCACAATCCTTATAATTAGATTTAGTCGCTACTACTACTTAAACTTTTACTCATATATCAATTAAACAAGTCACCCTCATCTACATCTCCAAATTCTTTCTTTTCTATCAGATTGATATCTTTCAATTGATGTTCATTAAATGCCTTCAAATAACCTTTGAATACTCCATACAAATCCCCACTTACCTCTTTAATCTCATCATCAATATTATTTCCTTCTTTCGATGCAGCCTCAATTAATGCATTTTTAAAAGATGAGACCACATATAAAGTATGGTAAAAGTCTCCATCAAATGCTTCAGTATACATATCTCTAATTTGGTCAGCAGCCCGTTGTGCTTGGATGGCCAATAATACAGCACCAAGATTAGTAGCCACAATAAAAGTTAATACATTCCAAATTAAAAAATCATTAGGAGTTAAAAAATATCCAATAGATTGAATAATAACTGCAATAAGAACAATGTAATTAATAATCTGTCGTGCAGTAATAAAATCCTTAGTAGAACTGGCAAAATTGTTCCAGTAATCTAATGTATATTTTTCATCAATAAGTTTCTTTTGAGACGACAAGATAATTTACCCCCTTAATTTGTATTCTTTCTATATTAGTATAACCATAAGAGGTAACTACATCTTCTACCTTTTTTCTCCATCTCCTCTGTGGGTCTAAAATAAATATATGGTCCCTGAATATTCCTTGGTTAGATAACATTAAAAAATCTTCAAAAGTATAGATAATCAATTTTTCACTATCACCTACATACTCACTATCAAAAGAATCGGCCATATCTTCCATATCTTTAAATAAATTATCCTTTGCAGCAAAGAAATCTTCCCCAAATTCTGCTATAATATCTTCATCCAATCCAATGCCTGAATTTAACCTTTCTTCCATAACTCTCCACTCCCTATCTAATATACTATCCCATTGTGAGGTATTATTATAATATTCTGGCCCCAGAACCTTTTGTCTTTCAAAAAAATAAGATTGTCGTCGAGCCAAGATATAAGCATTCCATTCTGATAATTTAACAAAATCCTTATCCCTTTTTATCCAATCCTCAATTTCTTCCTCGGTATAGTTAATATCATCAATATTCCCCGTTATTGGAGAATTAGGAGAGTCATCACTACCAGCCATACACTCCCATAAAATTCCCACCTACTTAATATTTCATATATGGCCTTTAGATTTTAACCACATTACTGAATGTAAATTACCTATAATAGTAGATAATGTTCCTACTGTAAATCCTACAAATAATGGATACCAAAAATTAGTCTTAACCTCTTTCCTCGAGAGTGTGACATCTTCTTCTTCGATATCTTCAGCAGTTAAATCTTGTTGCCATAGTATGGGGAATGGGTTAATGTGGTCTAATGCATTACTATATCCATATGCTTTACCTGCATTATAATAGTAAGTGTGATTAAAAATCTCGGATTCTTCTAAAATGGTGATATTTCTTATTGCACTCGGTAACAAAATTTCTGAGATTTCTTCAATGGTAGCATCAAGCCCTATTCTTTTCAAACCATAGATTACACCCTCTAAAGCGGCGATTGCTCCTGAAACGACGGCTTTTGTGGGAGCATCTTCTATGGAATTTAATTCATATTTTAATTCCACGATTTCATTTTGGATGTTAGATATATCACTTAAAGATTCTTCCGATTCAGCAGATTTAATCTCATTAATTTTCTTTTGCCATGATTTGATACCTCCCAATTTAAACTTTTTGGGGACTCCATAAGTGGTAATCCATTCTTTCCATACCTTAGGCTCATTATAAAGTAAATAGAAAAATTGGTCTTTAGACTGAAATGGCATGATATCTATTACACCCTTCTGTTACTTAATAATTATGTTTATAATTTGATTAACGAAATATTTGTTCCATAATACTCATCTGTTGTATCTTCAGCCCAATATGAACAAATGGGTCCTTTGAAGTCATAAAAATCAATCTCCTCACCATCCCTTGCTGCTCTCGTATAGGGCTTCCTGTATTGCAAATAAGGTCCCCTTACTCTAAAAGTGAATCCTATGGCCCAATCCCAATCCCAACCATTGAATGAAGTCCAAATGGGCTCATCAGCATTTTTTAAGTGTATAGGAGGTGTTAAAGGGTCTATAATTTTTTTCACCTCCGATAAAGGAGTTTCCTGTAAAAACTTTAACATTTCATCCTCCTTTTCCTCAAAAGTATTTCTCATTTCGTCAGGCAGGTTATCCCGACTTAGTCCCGAAAACCACTCCACTTGTGTTCTCACTACTTTATTGATAAATTCAGGATAAACTTCTTCAAAACTTCCGGCCTTTAATAAAGTAGTTTCAATAGAAGCATATTCATTATTTCCGGTTACTAAAATATACCCAGTGGTGGATGGCATAAAACCCCAGTTAAGAAAGCCATCATCCATTTACTCACCTTGAATAGCCTCTTCATTTACCACTTCACCAATGGCTAATCCGATAACTACAAAAGGTATAGTCATTAATAGGTAATCCGTGGTCTTAAAAGCCTTATGGGGCCACCCATATTTCTTATGCGTAGTAAGCATATTAACCATCATAGAAGAAAAGAAAGCAGCCGAACCAACCGCCGGAACTAGGAGTGCTCTCCATGCATTTCGCCCTTCCATTTCTTTTTTAGAGCACTCTACCATGATAATAATTTATCTCTTTAGATACTTAAAGATTAACTATTTTAACTTTTTCAACATATTTTTAATTTCATTAGGGGCTAAATAAGCGGCTAATGCACCCAATCCGACTACGGTGGCTACAGTAGAGAGTTTGGGCTTATCCTCAATTTCGGGAAAATCAGGTTCCCAATCTTCGTAGTATATTCCCTCTTCAAAGTCTTCCCAATCATCTTCGGCTTGGTGTTCCTTCTCTTCGTGTTCTCTATCTTTCCACACACTAAGTTTTACATCTCCATGTTCTTCTATTTCCTCATCTAACCATTCATCAAAAGTCATATTTTTATCAGGGTGGTCTTTTTCTTTTAATTCTTCCTTAGACCATTCTTTAAATGATTCAGCCTCCAATTTCTTTTGATTATATGCCCATGTAGTATATGCTAATTCTATGGTTTTGTCATCTTGGGTGTCAGCCGTGGGGTTTGTTTCATAATCAAAGTATTCATCAATAAATTCTTGTGGGTATTTTTCTTTTAACTCATCTTCCCATTCTGTTTCATAGGATTCTTCTTCACCTGCCATAATAATAATTCTGACATTCTTTGAGCCACAAAGATGGCAAGCATTTATCCGAGGAGTAGATACTCCACAATCTCTGCAATAGTGTAGCCAATCTTCTCTCGAAGGCGAATTAAATTCTTCTCCTTCATAAATTCCACCTTCATCAGAATTAACAATTACATTTCCTGCAAAATCTACATTAACTGTATCAGTATCTTTAAAATCTAATATGTTAGAATAATATTCATCTAAACTCATTACCTCTGTTTCTTCCCCATAGAATGGTGCTATTTCAGTTATGGTATTTTCTGCATTAAAATTACTTAAATCTTCAGCCCACCCTTTAAGTAATGTGGGGGGTTCTTTATTTTCTGCTTGAAACATACTTACTCCCTTTTCTTCAAACGGCTCTTTCTCAACCTCATCGTAAGCATTTATCAAACCTTCTACTCGAGAATAATCTTGCTCATGAAAGCCGAGAATAATAGATTCTCCCTTATGAGTAGGAGTTACGGAAACTGATTGTGGAAGGTGGAGAGCCATTTGATAATAAACGGCTTTAGGAATGACTCGGGTAGCACCAATAAATGGCACCACCTCTTTATTCTCTGCCTCTAAAGATAGGGTCTCAATTGGAATGCCCCCTTCACTATCCCATTCTTTAGCCATCCCTTCCCAATATCGTGGCCTGAATAATGTTAATCCTATGTGGGGGCTCAAAGTTTCTTCTTCTACTTCAGTTGTTTCTTGAGCCTGAGCCCATTCCTGACTTGCTTTATACCTCATGTCGGGGCTTCCATCTTTCTTAAGGTATTTAGGGTCTAATCCTTCAGCCTGTAAAGTTATGCCCTCTGCATTGGCAACGGCTAAATCATCATCATGGTCAATATATATTTCACCTGCATCCCCATCATCCGGATAGGCGGTGATAGTATCATCATCAGGATAATGGTCAAGAATGTCCCTAATTTCTCCAACAGTAGCGGAGCCATCTCTATCCATTTGGCCATTAATGATTCCTTCTATAATGTCCGATTTCCTATTTCCTTCATACTCATAAGGTAATTTTCTCACAAACTTAGTCCTTAAATCATTAATTCTAAAGCCTTGCAAATATTCTACTAAATCCCAATTTTTCTCCTCACCTTCATTTTGGTCATATAATATGCAAAACAATAAAGCAGGTTTAGTTAAAGAAGCATCTACAGGGTCTCTTGTCTCTTCAAGAATTTCAATAAGATTGGCCTTAGTTTCACCATCATAACTTCCATCATACGGTTCTCTCTCATTACCATCTTCCCAATAATCATAATTTTCATCATCGTCATCCCAGTCATCGTCATCATCATCATCGTCATGACCCCCTGTTCCATCCCAATAGTAGCCCCAATGAATTACTCCATCAATAAGTTTAGGGGGAATAAATGGGGCCTCAGTTATTAAATCCTGTATCCCATAATCATAAAAAGTGTCCCTATCTTGAATTATTCTACCACCCTCATCATAATCTACAACCCCCCCATTTATGCTGGACCCCACTTCCCAATAACTTCCATGATGCTCATCATTGGCTTGCTCAATAGGTATTTCTTTGAATTTATTAATGATTTCTTCTATTCGTTGGGGGTTATTAGAAGAAATGTAATTAGTAATAAGGGCATAAGTATCATATTCCTCCATATATTCGAAATCGAAACTTTCAATGATGAATGTGTGCCCTTCTTGTCCAAAGATTATCTCGTTTGAAAGAGTATTTAAGCCTTCTAAAAATATTTCCATTCGCTTCATGCTTCGTTCATCTGTTACCCAAGAAAAAGGCGTGAAGTAAAGACCAATTCCTCCACTTAAAATTCTCCATTCCTCAAAATCTTGTTGGGAAATTATTTCGCCTGGTTGGTCGGACCTTGGAATTGTGCCTAATATATAATTTCTATCCAATGGAATTATTATCTTGTTTATTTGAGTTAAAGTAGTAGCACTTAATGCCGTAGTTAATTCCTCAAAAGCCTGAGAGTCAGTAATACCTAATTGATGAACAGGAGTAGGGTTAAAGACCAAATTAATTCCATCTCCATCCCTTCCTAATCTTATATCCTTTAATCCGAACCAATCCATTCTATTTCTTTCTTGATTATCATCATCCATCTGGTCCCACATTTCATAGTTTTCAAATAGGTGTCGATTATCTCCTATAGATTCGTGTGTAACAAATAAAGGGTAGGAGCCGAGTCCTCGCCTAACCTCCCCATGCGGCCTCCATTCATATAATAATCTAGTAACTAATAGCGTGGTATCCTCTGTTATAGTAGAGAAATTTTCTCTATTTCCTTCTTCCCATTCATCTTCTTCCTCTTCCTCCCCTGCAAGCGGATAAGGAATTAACTCTTCCATTTCGTATATGGTGCTTTGTGGAGTTTCTTGAGAAGCGAGAGGATAAGGTATCAATTCTTCCATATCATAAGTGATGGTGATATCCTCAGCCTCATGAACATTTTTCTCTGCCATTAGAGTGAGTAATTCCTTCGCTTTCCCTTCACTTGTAAAGACGGAGATATTATAATCCTTGTGGCTTCCTTTGACTTGCCACTTTACTCCTTTGGCTGTATCGAATGAATTAACTGCTTCCACTTGAAAGTCTACTTTTTCTTTAAGTGGTCTACAATATCCTCTATATTCAACCATATCTAAAATAGCCCCTTTCTGCTACTTAAGGCTTTTTATTTAATTAAAAGTAAGGGGATGAGAAGCCCATGAGTTCTGAACTACCTAATGAAGACGGGTCTGATAAGAAATTTAAGGTCCGTTTAGCATCTTCTGCTCTTTTATTGGATGCTTCTTCTTCAGCCTCGGCCGCTAATTTTTCTTCATCTTCAGCGGCTTCAATAATACTTTCATAGTATTCTGCTTCATATTGTGCAACCTTTCCTCGTGAGAGCCTACCAAGACCATAACCTAATGATAGGGAACCCATAAGTAATGTTATATCCTTCCAAGGATGCATAAAGATGGGATTTCCATCCTCCCCTCTATTTTTAATTGCATCAAATAACATGGCCCCCAATAATCCCACACCTAAAGAGAGGGAACCTGCCGTAGGAAAGTTATCTAATTCTTTCCTCCATCCTGCAACAGGAATTGTTACTCCTGAAAGAATGTTGTCTTCTTCTGAATCATCATCTTCTGCGTGAAGAAGTTGTTTTCTAATTTGTGCAAAATCTACCATCTTTCATCACTCTCAAAGGCCAAATGCTCTCCCTTGGTAGTTTTGTCCCACGCCGCTAACCACCATCGATAACTCACTCCCATACCTGTCCCCTCCTACCTGTCCAGCGGCTCGACCCAGTAGGCCATATTGATAAGATACAGGAAGTTCTAATGAACCATAATCTGTGACGGTGTGCCCATCTATTTCATATTTGGTATATTCGGCACTTTTCTTTTCAGTTCGTGATAATTCCATTTCAGCCACCCTATATAATCCATAGATAACGGCTCCAGCAATCGCCACATTAAATAACTTACTTAAGTTCATATATATACCTCTCATAACGACTACTTAATAATTTCTATTGTGATTGGTTTATTTATCGTCTCCCATAACAGGAAAAGTGGCCACAATAATGGTCACAAACATAGTTCCCATCATCAATAAGGTCATTGGAATTTCAGTTTTATACTCAGATAAATGGCTCTTTTCTGGAGGTAAGTAGGGAATGTTAGAATAATTATTACCCCTTATTTTTTGTTGCCCAAATTGGTATACTTCATTTAAATTCTCTGAAGGCTCATTCTCCATATCAAAAATAGGAGAATTAATAGGGACTAAATCGAATACTATCATTTGGGAGATGGGGTCTTCATATTCTGTATAAACAGCCAAATCTTCCTGTTTAGCACTATATGGTGCCCCTCCTAAAGACCTATCAATTATTACACCGGCAACATTTTTTATTTTTTGCCATTTGGGATGTGACCAATCTTCATAATTAGTATTAATCCATCGCCCTTCAGAAATATTAATATCGTTTATTAAATTTTCCACTTGGGTATCGGTTTTCTTTTTTTTCTTTTTAGGAGGGGTGATTAATTCATTTTTTCCTTCACTTCCTAATTTGACCGGATAAGAAATTTTATTCAGAGATTTCATAACAAGGAATAGATGTTGCTACTATTTAAAGATTAATTATATACCTACTTCATTCATACCTATCAGTGCCATCAATAATGCTCCAAAAGCCACCGCTGAATATTTAAAGATTTGTTTTTGTATATGTTCTTTTATTTCCACAATAGGCTCTATTTCCCTTTGTAAATCATCAATAGCCTTTTCTAACGAATCAAAATCCTTATCTTGAATTTTATAATCATTAATTAATTCTTTAATAGAGTCTTTTAATTCTTGAATCTTTTCATTAGTATCTGCTCTGAAAAGAGATAATTCCTCATGAATACTCTCTGAAATCAACACACTATGGGACAATAATTTTAATTCGGTTAAAATTTCTTCCATCGCATCTTTAGAATTTCTCATATACCCTATTCGTTTTTCGATTACTTAAAGATTACGAATATAGTCCCTCTTCCAATTTTATTGTTCCATAAGTCTCTCTAATATTCTCTTTCAAATCTAAAACTGCATCCACCCCTTGTTCCAAAATATCTTGATTAATAGTGGTGCCTTGTTCTAAGGAAATCATATATGCGGTAATAACTATTTCTCTCAAGTATGCCCCACTTAATCCATCAGTTTTTCTAATGAGTGAAGATAATTCCAATTTTTCCTCTGTCACTTCACTCAAATATTTTTCTAAAATATGCTCTCGTAATTCACTATTAGGTAAATCAAAATTAATTCTCAAATCGAATCTTCCAGGCCTATCGGCTAAAGCATTATCTAAATTTTCAGGATAATTAGTAGTGGCAATAGTTATCACTCCGTCATTTATACCTACTCCATTTAAACAATTTAAAAATTCTCCCAATAGAGGATGACTTCCTTTATCCCTCCTATCTAACCCCCCTAATGTATCTATATCTTCTATTACTATAATTGTGGGTGATAATTTTCTTGCTAATTTATATATTTCTTTAATATCTCCTACAGATTCTACTGTATCGCTCGTCACATAAATAATAGTGCAATCTACTAATGACATAATAGTTTCACAACATAAGGTTTTACCTGTTCCAGGAGGGCCTGTAATTAATACTCCTCGAGATGTAGGTAGTCTTATCTTTTTATACTCTTCCATATTATCAATAAAATTAATAATGTTTCTATTTACTAATTTATAAGTTTCTTTATTTAAAACAATACTATCCCAATCTCTTTCTTGATAATCAATATATTTCCAATTTGTATCAAATTTTTCACCTTTTAATGGACCTTCAGTTTTAAAGTAATCATCAATATTATCCCATATCTGCCTAAAATTCGTCTTACTCGAATCAAAGAAAACTTCAATCTCAATATGGTGGCCTTCACCATCTGAAAAGGGTAGGAAAGAGAAAACCGATTTCTCCCCACTTTTATTATCTTTAACAAAAATCGTAGCATTGATAGGGATGCTTTCTTGGTTCTCCTTATCTACATCAAATTCTTTATAAGTTACAGGAATTTCATATTGTCCCTTTCCACCATACTCTTTAATTTGTAAGATATCATAATCTCTATGAAGTATATCCCATATACATTTCATATAGGCAGAAACTTTTTTAGGACTTAATAAGAAAAACTCATTATCAGGAATTACAGGGTCAAAAAAATCGAAAATATGTTGATGTTTTAATCCTGCTTCCTTCTTAGTATCTGCATTAACCCTCGTAATGAAATCATACAATTCATTAGTCGGAAGTAATATAGGACCTATGGGAGTTTTAATTTCTATATCACTATATCCCATAAATCAGTTTGAATGCTATTACCTACTTAAATGATTTTTCTAAATCCCTTCATCATATCCTTCCACTCCATCAAGGGGATGAAATCAGGCCGCTCCTCTATAGTGGGGATTTTACATTTTCTAATGAATGCTTCAAAATTCTCATCGTAGTTATCATCCTCATTATCAAACATACCTGATTGAGTTTTATTCTCGCTTGTAGAATTTTCATGACTTCTATGAAACCCACTTATTACTTCCAGTTGATTACAATCATAAACCTCCCCATCTCTAAAATCACCAACCATTTCCATCCATAAAAGAACATCCTCTCCGACCCCTAATTCCTCATCAAACCCTAAGGTTTCTTCGAATCTTTTCCTCAATAAACATACTCCTGAAGTCACTACAGGATGGCAAGATAAATAGAACCGATAGGCCTTTTCCTCCCAATTATTATGTTCGGGCCAATGATTGCATGTCAATAATTTATCCCAATTTTCTCCTGTTTTATAACTAACAAAATTTACCACCCAATCTAAAGCCGTCCACCACAAAACACAGTTTTTAGAACTATTTTCAATACCCTCTACTAATTCTTTCAAATGGTCATCATACCAAAAATCATCACCATCAAGAAATGCAATGTATGGGTTATTTCCTCGGTGTATCCCTTCATTTCGGGCTTGAGAAACTCCCTTCCCAGATTGTCTGATGTAGTTAAATTTAGGGTATTTTGAAATTAACTCCATAGTTTCATCATAACCTTCCCAATCTTCAGGTGTCCCATCAATTATCCAAGTTTCGAAATTTTCAAATGTTTGAGCATCTATAGAAACTAAACATTGTTCTAAAAAAAGGGGCTTAATCTTATAGATGGGGACGATGATATCAAACATATTATTCCTCCCATTCCTCTTCCTTTTCTAATAAATGTTCCCATCCTCTTGTAGGGGTCACGATTTCTTTATCGACTACTAAATATCCCCTATTTTTTATTTGGTCTAAACTCACTAACCACTTCCAATATTGCTCATCAACAAAAGGTAATTTATTATCTAATGTAGCAGTAGGTAATCCAATTAATTCTCTTTTAGTATCATAATTCATATATTTTTCATAGTCATTATGCCCTCCATCTTTTAATTGTTCTCCTTTTTGAGTAGTTTGATTTTCGTGTGTTCTATAATTAGCCGAACACTCATCCACTAATCTAACCTGTCTAAAAACTTTATCTTCAAATGGATTTCCGAGAATGGATACTAATATTTGAGAATCCTCACCGATGGGAAAAGTGTCATCATATCCTCCAGCCCTTTCAAACTCGCTTCTTTTCATAACCATTCCTACAGGGTAGGTGATGGTGGTATTGAGGAATAGAGAATGGTGATTAGGGTGAATAAATTGTAAGTCATAATATCTATTCATCAATGTTCTTCTTCTCTCGTAGGTTCCATTCTGACCCAATGGAATTGTGATGAAGTGACTGACTATACCAAACCAAATCGCAACATTAGGATTTATTTCTTCCAAGATGGCCTCTTTCATGATAGAAAGGTGATTAGTTTCTAACCAATCATCAGAATCTAAGACCACTAAATATTCATTAGACCCATAAGAAATGGCTTGATTTCTCGCCCCTCCTGCATAATTACATCCTTCATTTTCTACATGATAATGGAATCTTTCATCTGTGGAAACAATCTCATTTAGATACTCCCTATTCTCCTTATAACCCATCCATTCAGCAGGTGTCCCATCAACCATATAACATTGAAAATCCTTGAAATCTTGATTGATAACTGAGTCGATGCATTCTTTCAAAAATTCGGGTTGGGTCTTGTGGATAGGGATAATAACATCGAACATAAGGGAACATGAAGTGATTATCTATTTAATGCTATCCCAAGGGTTTTCTTTCCAATTGAGTGAATAAAACTGTGGCCCTAATTTTGAATCCCCAAACCAAGATTTCCCCTCAGTGGGGGTGAATATTATAGGATTATACCACCATATATCTCTCGGAGCATCACTATTTATCCCTACAGTAGAAACCACATCCTCCCATTGCTCAACGGCCACTTTAATGTCCCCCATTTGTTGAAATTTATACTCAGGCCAGTCAATTATTGCACCCTCTCCATAAAAATGTCCATATTGGTAATTTCCATTCCATGCGTTAATAATTTGAGAGATATGTCCTGCTCCAATAAGAGTCTTCCATCCCTTCTTATAATACCATTCAGGAATACCATTTTTTAATAAAAAAGATTTGAGGCTTTCGGGGAAGGCATCTGTGCCATCATCTAATTCCACAAGTAATTCTCTTTTATCTTCCCATAGCCCTTCGGCATAACCCCATTCATATAATTTATCCATAAATGGGTTGATATAAGCCGGAGGATATTTAGATTCATCTTCGGCCATAGATATTAATAGTTTAATTAACTATTTAAAGAATTCGTGGACATAGGGCAGAAGAGATTGTTCAGGTCTCTTCTGTGTGCTCCCTATGCCAATTAATAGTATGTCTTTTCACCTACTTAAACCTTTACTTCATATCGGGTGGGGATTCAGTAGGGGCTCTCGCAATTAGATTCTGTTTATACCAATCTACATTTTTCGGGCTAACTTTAATTCCTTGTTCTACCAATCTCGTAGCGATTATGGCATCAGGACCATCATATAAAGTGTATTTGATAAAGGCCTTAAGAGTAGGGTTCACAATGGTGCTGGAGTTCCCATTAGTGATGCTATTATATGCTACTACCAACACATCCCATGTTTGGCCTGGAAGGATGTAGACAGGTTTTTGCTTTTTCCGACAAGGTTCAAAGAAGACACTATTCGGATAAGGGGCATAAGAACCAGGAATCCCATCCCGAGTCACCCCATCAGGGTCAGCAAAGTAATCTGTAGTATTAATTCTGAATTGAAGATATGCTCTTGGTCCTGCTATAGAATTATATGTGGGTTGCCCTCTAAATACATCACCACCTGTGATGCCCCCCCCATCTGCACTTCCTAAAATCATTGCAGAAGGTGTGCACCCAAAATTATCCACCACAATAAATTGATTTGCTGAAGTGTTGGCAGGATTAGGAATCCCATTACCAATTCCTCCAGTGAAAATAGAGAATTGTTGCCCCAATATGACTGTATTATTCGTTCCGGCTTGAGCAGACCATTCATAAAATTGACTTCTCATTGCCATATTATTCCCCTCTCTGTAAAATTAATTCCCGTTTATACCAATCGACATTATCTGAAGTGATAGGTATTCCCATCTCTAACAATTTTTGAGCAATTAATGCATCACTCCCATTGTATGAAGTAAATTGAACAGCCACCCCTACAGTAGTTCCTATGGCTCCATTATCTACACTTCCTGTAACCCCTTCTAATGTGGTAAAAGTAGCCGTCCATGTTTGTCCAGGAAGGATATAGATAGAGGGATTTAAATTAAAGAAAGGCATAGTTACTGCTGATAAATTAGTGGGGTCACCTTTATCATTGGGAGAACCACACGGATAGGGGATGGCTAATGCAGGAATCCCATTGGTTTGACTATTGGCATCGCCAGGAGATAAATCAGGTAATTGGAAATAATCAGTCGTATTTACTCTAATATTAACTGCACTACTTCGATAAGGGGTGCAAGACAAATATTCTAAGACTACAAAATCTGTAGCCCTGACTAAGGAGGGCATTGTAACATTATTACCATAACCTCCTACAAAAATATCCACTGGAAGATTAGGGGGTATAGTAACAGGTCGAGCATTCACACTCCTCCCTACTTCTTCTTGTGCAGAAACTCCTCCAGGAGTAGGTGCTAAATTCATCCATTCATAGGCTTGAGTAGTAACTGTCATGATTATGTATACTACACACGACTACTTAATACTTAGTGAAGTGGACCCATTCCCCCTAAGGGGTCAGGGTAATTGATACCTTTTTTTAACTACTACATCATCTCAAGATTTAAGCAGAGTGGTGAGCGCCACTAATTAGTGTTCGCTTATACCAATCTACATTTCCTGGGTTGACGCTTATTCCCATTTCCAGAAGTTTATTAGCAATCAACGCATCCGGTCCGTCGTAAAGCGTATACTTCACGAAAGCCTGTGATGGGTCGGCTGCTGTAGCAGGTGTTCCCTCGTAGAACTTGTATAAAACATCCCAAGTCTGACCAGGTAGCACATACACATCGGGGTAGAGGGTAAAAGTGTTCTGGATAGCAACAGTCCTTGGGTAAGGTGATGCTGAGCCAGGAATACCATCGTTTCCAATGTTGTCTGGGTCAAGGAAGTAATCTGTCGTATTGATTCGAACCTGAACATAACTTCGTAGTCCGTCTACAATCCCTGTAGTATCACCAGCACCGCTTGCCCCATACATAGTGGGGTCGCAGCCAACATCCTCAATAACTACGAACTGTGTAGCCGTAGTCTCGGCTGGCTTGGTAATGTTGTTACCAAAGCCGCCAATAAAGACGCTGACAGATTGGCCAGCCTGTGCAGCGGCGATGGCTGTATCTCTACTACCATCCCACTCGTAAACTTGGCTTCTCATTGCCATTACTGGACACCTCCAGCAGCAGCAGCGCTTTGCTGTTCTATCAGGGTTCGCTTATACCAATCGACATTGTTAGGGTTTACAGTAACTCCTAATTCCAGTAGTTTGTTAGCAATTAGTGCATCAGGTCCATCGTATAGTGTATACTTTACGAAAGCAGCGACACCAGTTGTGGTGCCAGCGCTACTACCTGATACTGTGCTTAAGCATCGGTAAATAACCGACCATGTTTGTCCAGGTAGCACATATACATCAGGGTATAGGCTAAAGGACGAAAGCACATTGTCCGTTCCCGCTGCTGTGCTTGGAGCACCTCTTGGGTATGGACTTGCTAGACCAGGAATACCGTTCTGGTCTGTAACATCTGGGTTTTGGAAGTAATCAGTTGTGTTAATCCTAACTTGGACAGCACTACCATTCCAGGGTGAACATGCGATATCCTCAATAACCACGAATTGCGTTGCGGTAGTCTCTGCTGGCTTGGTAATGTTATTACCAATTCCACCGATAAAAATATCTGTATCGGTGTCCGGCGAGATGGCTACTGCTGCGCTACCCGTAACTCTTCGGATGGTGCTGTTCGAACCTGCAAGTGCTAGATTTGCCCATTCATAAATTTGACTTCTCATTGCCATTTTGCGTTCCTCATTTTTTTTGTCCCAAGTAGAAATTCCTCTCTACTCAGTATATATATATTTAAATTTATTACTATTTAAAGGTTTAGGTAAACGAAGGGGTGGTAGAGTAATCAAAGACATCTCCTTCAGGGGTCTTATATCTCTTCATCCTTATGACACTATTGGTTCCGGCCACCTGTACGACTGGGATTGGTCCTCCTGCTGTTTTAGTGGTTTCCCCTCCCGTTTCCAAATCTTTGATGAATAAACTCATTTCATATCCTGGATTTAAGATTAAGTAAAGGTGTTCCTCATCCATTAATGTGAGGGATTTTCCCCCTTCACCCCACCGTCCCCCACTTCCTAAATTTTCTTTAACAGCACTTCCAGTGGTCGCTTCTTGAAATGTAGGGGGATTAATTGAGTCTTTATCTGCATGGTATAATTGGTTGGTCCAACCAAAAACATCGTATCCGAATTGTGACATTATAAATTAGTTATAAAAACGACTATTTAAGACTTTAGAAAATATAACCCTTCTTCCCCCGAAGAGGAAGAGGGTAATTAGACCCTTATGGAATTTAAATTGTTGAAGGTTCGAAGACTTCCCCTGCTACTCCAAGAACATCGGCACCGCTTACAAGCATACCGAGTCCAAGAGATAGCGGGATTAGACCCATTAGAGTCATAGCCGTTACATCAAGTTTAGTCAAAGGTAGTGTAAAGAGTTTAGCATTGAGCCAAGTTCCTTTTATGAATGAGTATCCGATGGTTTGTAATCCTATAACCACCAAAGACCCTGCCACTACAATATGCACAAAATCCATCTTCAATCACCTTAAATTCTCATCTCTATTCGAGCAGTATCCCCTGAAAGGGCAGACCAGAATAATGCAGCCCCGCCGACGAGGGCGGTAACACCGAAAAGATTTGAAACTGTGAACATTCCAAATCCAAGTCCTCCGAGCCAGTCAGTTATGCCGGATAGCCATCCTGCCCAACCTAGACCAGTGACGAAGAGGGTTGCTGCAATAAGAGTCTTGCCCCACTGAGAATCTACCATATTATCAATAGTTTCCATCATTTTTTTCACCTTTTTGTTTAATATCCCGACCTACAATTGCTTAATCCGCAGACACCCGCTAAGAGTAGGCCTACACCTACTAATTGTTGAGCACCAACAGTCACACTTCCTATAGTCATGTTAAATGCAGGTAAGAAACCGAAAACAGGTTGAGGATTATTGAGGAATAGGTGTAATCCACCTACGACACTAAGGAGTCCTGCAACACATTGCCCTGATTTTGAATCAAACCAATTACAAAGTTTTCCATACATCCTTATTCACCTCATTGTCCTATAACGCTACCAACGCCTTCTGACCCTGCAACCATGTTGCCGAGAGTCGTATTTTGTGCAGAATGACTTACACCCTCTGCACTTCCCCACCATTGTGGCACTCCACCCATAGGGGATGAAGGGGCCATAATATCCCATGCTTCTGCGGCTTCCCAAGGGTTCTTAACCCCTGAAGCGCCCTTAGCCCACTTGGGGCCTGAATCAGTAAGTGTGGGGGAATAGGAAAGGGGAGTGTAGGTGTGGTCATCATCTTCAGCATCTTGGCCAATAACTTGCCCGACAAAACCTTGCCCTGTGACATTTTCATTAACCCACTCGCCATATACATCTGTATCGACAAAGACTTGAGACCTACCTTGCATAACTTGACCTGCTGCTTCTCCTTCATCTTCAGCAGCACCGGACCATTGTCCAGTTGCTCTACCGTGGTAATCTTGTCCTACCATTCTACCGTAGTCATCACCAAGGGTCGTTGGGTCAATTTCTGCACCAAGACCGAATGTAGGAGCGCCAAAGATAGAAAGTAGTCTTCCAAGTCCCATACCGGCTACAACAACACCTGATACTTGGGTAGCACTTCTCAATGCAGGGTGTGATACCCTACCTGAAAGTCCCATCCCATAAAGGGCCGCACCGAAGAGGAATTCTCCACTTGCAGCAAGAGCGTTGGAAATAGTGCCTTTGAATGCTATGTTACTTGCAATTAGACCTCCAAGAGTAGCACCCACTACTATTCCACCAATTCCACCAAGGAATGTTGGCATGCTTGCCACATCTACGGCCATTTCTGCTGTGTCTTTAACATCATCTACTATTTCCACTTTTCTCACCTACTTTATACTTTGACTTTCGACTACTTAAAGATAACTATTCAAAACTTTCTCCTTTGTGCTAAGTTAACCCCTTTTGTTACTACTTGAGGAACGGGTTGGTTACCCAATGGAGTTCCAATAAGAGTCTTAGGAGAATTTCTCATGACATCATTACTTGCCATTGTGATAGGAGCGGGGACTGTAGTATCTGCATGGTGAACACCATCTATCCAAGGGACAGGTTGTGAAGTAGAATTCGCTCGGGCTAATGGATTAGATTGAGCCATACCTACTTTACTTCCCATGATTTGTTCAGCCCTCTTTACATCATAGGGGATTGCATGTAATTCATAACTTTGACCATAGGTAGAAACAACACTATTCATTGCATTTTCCATTGCCCCCATCTTAAGGGTATTTCTAATGGCTAAGTCCAAATTCATAATCTAAAATATATGATGCTGATACTTAAAGTTTTACATCTCAATCCAAAAACAATTGCTTAAAGATTTTCTGCTCGGTATTTGTCAGTGGAGGAATTAAATTTTTTGGGAGCCTCCAAGAGCCAATCTTCCCCTAATGTAAAAAGGGAAGATGACCCCTGTGTTATTTGTAAAATATTTCGAGTTAAACCACTATAACTATTTATCACTCCAAGATAATAAATAGACCCCTTATCTTTTGATTCCAGATAAGTATTTTTCTGGGTGTATTGTAAAACCTTCTTCAAATCCATTTCATGCACATCCAATTTTAATAAATGCATATCTTTCAAAATTAATATGCCGTCAAACACCAAAACTTCAATAGAAAATAAATCATATTTTTCTTTACTCGTGACATTCAGATACTGTGAAGTAAATAATATATAGACTATCCTCCTGAGGGGTGAATTAGATTTATTATCATTTTGAATATATTCATCCGTTGTTACCCACTTGTCACCTACATATATTCGAGGCGCATTCTCGGGCAAAATGTTTTTCCATAGCGGTTTTTGATTTGGTATTGTCAATGTAATCCCTCTAAAATTTTTCGATGATATTTGGTGCCTTTGCTCTTTCTCCATCTATTGTTAGTGTGATATACTTTTTAATAGGCGTTATTGAAGGTTGAACTTGTAAGAAAAATCTATTCCCCCAATCTGTAGCATTAGATAGTCGGTGTTTTTTAATTTTCTGTGCGGCACTATTTTTACCCTTGAAGTCAGGGAGAACATCAGTATATCCTATAATCTCCATATTATCTAAAAATAAATCATTCCCAATAGTCCCCACTTCGAGTGCCATAATGGTCCATCGTTTATCAGTAGTTTCATTAAAATAAGGGGTCAAAAAAACAAAAAAATATTCTCCCTCATATCGATAACTCACATGTTTCGCATAATTCTCCCACTCCATATCTTGATAATAATCTAAACTTTCCCAATCTCCAGTAGCGTGATAAAAAACTGATTTAGAATAATCATCAGGAATCAAATTGGGTGTAGGGATGGCAGACATCAGATAATCCCTTCTTTATCAAGTTTAATTTGTAATTCTATCAGAAACTCCTGATAACTTTCATAATGCCCCATATAGCCGGTCCTATATTTTTGTATCTTGGCAAATTCAAGAACCTCTCCCAAATCTCCAAATTCTTTAAGTTGGGATAAACTAAATATATCTGCATCCATAGTTTGGGTATCAAAAGATAAATCATATGGTTCAATGAATTCATTTAATCTTCCAAAATTGATTAATGACTTTATAGTGAGAGATTTACCCATATAGAAGTCGTCAGGCAATGAATCTTTTTCGGGGGAGGTTAATTCACATATGGCCCCCATTAATAAATAACTAAACTTTCCTCCTACTTTCAATTGTGTTGTAAAAAACATCACAAAATAAGATTTGTCTTCATCTTCCCCATAATAATCGATAGCACTTTCGTTTCCAATAGTTATATAATCAAATTCGTCTTCAAATAGAGCAACCCATTCAGGTTGAGTTAACCACCGCACACTTAATTTTGGATGATATCTTTTTCTTTGTAATCGCCCTTTCAATAAATTATCCAAAATTTTACCTCCTAGTTAGCCATAGTGGAATTGCAACTGCTAATCCAGCAAGGCCAATTAGGGGAATTAAAACATTCTTAGAATCAGAAACTTCAGGGGCCATAAAAGTTTCTGCTCTCTTTACTGATTCAATAACTTGCTGAATACCATCAGTATTAACAGGGATATATTCTAACAAATCAGCAATTTTTATTCTTTCAACAATATGTCTAGTATCTACTAAATCAGTATCATTATAATTTTCCTTACTCCATGCTGCTGCACCTATTGAAACTTGCCATGGCTTATATGTATATCCGTGAGATTGTAATTTAGCCATAATTCTGGCTAATGTTCTTTGACCCATTTCATCTCCGAACAACCAATCTTCATAATCAGATAAGTCCATAGTAGCAATTAAGCCAAAACTTTCTGCCTTCATCGATGTTAATAATTCCTCGGTTTTATGGGATTGAGTTTCGGCATGACAGGAAAAACAAGAGCCATTTTCTTCTAATGAATACACATCCTTCTTCGCTTGGACTACACCATTGCACGAATTGCAGACTTTAGGCACCATATTTTCGGATGCCTTAATTATCTTGTCTTGCTCAGCGTGAAATTCTTTTAACGCTTTAACGAAAGAAGATTCAGCCCTTTTTTTAGCGGACAATCTCTTATCTGTCATCTCGGCTAATTTAACGGTAGCATGAGCCATCTCAGAATTAGATTGAGTTTGGAATTCTTCACTTTCAGAAGGCTCAGGAGATTGTAATGGGGCTTCATTACCTTCCACACCTAATTGATTTACATCACTATCCATAAACAATAGATTACCACACCACTATTTAAAGATTTACTTTCTTTCATAGGTCATGTTTTTCACAATGTTATATGGTTCTCTCAATTTATATTTACCCTTAATCTTTTTCTCGCACCATGCTGTGATAATTTGTGCCTTTCGGTTGATAACATAAATAAAGCATAATTTAGGATGTGTTTCACTATCAATTAAAGTAATATCTCTCACATATTGTGAATCTAATGGGGTAGTAAAAACAAAAATATTATTGGGTTGGCAAAATCTCATAAAATTTTCTTTATTCAATTTAGGTATCGTTATCTTATATTTTTCACTTAAGAAATCTCTTTTAATACCTTTATCTATTAATTCCTCTTTCCTTTCTTGGATTATCTCATGAGGATAACCTGCTTGAAGTTTGAAAGTATCAGAACCTTTGAATGGTTTTTTATCGGACGACATATCAATGACTTGGGAAATGAAAGAGGGTAATTCTTTCTCAAACCAAGGGGGCCAATGAATTTTCCTATGATATCCTAAATTTTTCTGATTTTCATGAGTAAATGTTATGTGAGGGAACATATCTCCAATGGTAGCCTCTCTCATAAAGGTCAATTTAAGATTTTACCTATTTAATATCTTCTATTCTAATAGGGGAAGCCAACAGCGTCATTTAGGTTGGCATCCGTCAGGTAGGCATTACTCAGGTCGGCACCCGTCAGGTCCGCAGACTCTAGGTTAGCATGTCTCAGGTCGGCAAAAATCAGGTTGGCACCCCTCAAGTCGGCATTACTCAGGTCGGCATATTTCAGGTCGGCATTACTCAGGTCGGCACCCCTCAGGTCGACACCCATCAGGTTGGCTCTAAACAGGTTGGCATAACTCAGGTTGGCATTCAACAGGAAGGCACCATACAGGTCGGCATGTATCAGGTTGGCACCCCTCAGGTAGGCATATTCCAGGTTGGCACTTCTCAGGTCGGCAAAATTCAGGTTGGCATCTCTCAGGTTGGCATTATACAGGATGGCATCTCTCAGGTTGGCATCATACAGGTAGGCACTTTGCAGGTTGGCACCTTCCAGGTTGGCACCACTCAGGTTGACATTAGGGAGGTTAGTATTATCCAGGTTGGCTTTTTTACCTCGTGTTCGGTCAGATAACCATTCTAAATGATTTGCCAAAATTTTAGTAATTTCAGGAGATAATGGTTTATATTGTGAATATGTATCTGTCCAATTAATGAATACTCCATCAGGAAGTGAAACTTCATCCATGATTGATATAATCTCGTTAGACTATTTAATATCTTCGACTGAACCATGCACCAGTGAGTGCCGCAATTCCTACTACTGCTAACGAAGCAGACCAACCACTCATAGAAACATCTTTAATAAGTGGTAATTCTTGGAAAGCCTCTACTACATCTTCGGGCTTCCCACCACTCTCTGCCAATACTGCATCGATTTCTTCTTGAGGGACTGACCCACCCGTAGTATCCACAAACTTTCTTAATGGTTGTCTTGCTCTCACATCATATTCTACTAATTCAGGAGCATTATAGTGAACAATCCCCTCTCCATCAGGATTCACTTCAATCCCAGTTCCATAATTTTCAATAACTCCATTCATTGGAGATGAAGGCGTCCCACCCATGCTGATTTCTGCATCATATGATTCATGAACAGGATTAAAATCTAATGGGTCTTCACCTGGATGGTAAGATTCAGGAGTGTAATCATGTTCCTCTTCCCCATCATATGATTCATGAACGGGGTTAAAATCTAAGGGGTCTTCACCAGGATGATAGGTTTCAGGGGAATAGTCATGAGCCATTTCTCCCTCAAAGGAGTAGGCTCCCTCACCTTCTGCTGCAACAGTAAGGAGAAATCCAATGTCTTCTGCATCAAGAGGAGTAGCATCTTCAGCAGCGAAATCACTTCCATCATGCATAATCGCTCCTGTATCTATGTCTGCAAGGAAAACATTGTTCTTAGTGGTGTGGACTTCTATTGCACCTTGTTCAGCATGAAGAACGGCATGGAAGATATCTTCTGCATTTCGCCATTCCCATTGATAATCAGAATTTGCTTCATCAGGATTCATTGAACCCCATTCTCCACTTGGAATTACTTCTGCATCCATAGTCCCTACTCGTGAATATGCTCTCTTTCCTGAAGCCTTTTTCATACCCTTACTCTCATCCCTTCTATCTTTAAGAGATTGCTTCAGTGAAGACTCTTTGTGAGACATGCCGAGACTTTCATCTAATCGGTCATCATATCCTTGATGTTCTGCATCTTGACCAATTACAAAGCCAGCATAATCCTGTCCCACTATATTATCATTTACATATGGGCCGAATACTTCAGTATCTGCTAAGACACCCTCTGCCCCATAAACATCTTCAGCCCCCTCTACTGCAATAGGATTAATTCTATTAAGTGTTTCTGCATCAAATTCTTCAGCAGAAGCGATTACTTCCACTTCTCCTTCCTCATCTAAAGACTCCATAAAATCTTTAATTGTTTCTTTATCATCTTCATTATCTGTCACAATATAATTAATCATAAATCGAGCAGGAGCCCTATTTCCCTTACCTTCGGTGAGATTCTTGTATCTTTGGCCTTTTTCACCAATACCATATACTCGAGTTTTTTCGGTTGTTATGTGTGGTTGACCAATTCTTCCTTGATTCCCCTCCACAATTAAGAACCCTGCATCTTCATCAAAAGTAATCGCCGTAGGTGTGAAAAGGTGGCTATCAGTTTTACCAATTTCATAAAACATTTGACATCGACTGAGGTTACCTTCGGAAATCAATGCAGGAGTTACTTCATTTCCATCTACTATCCATGCCTCTCCGAAGAAATTTGTCTCTTCATTAAAGGTATCTGCATCATACCCCCAAAAGTCATCGCTTCCAATATAAACTGCTTTAAAATTTTCTTGCCCCATAATCAGACCCTCCTCAACATTGTTTCTGAGCCACCCATATATGGGATAAATCTCACTACTGCATCATTAACCACTTCTGTGACACCTTGACCCATCCATTGGGCTAAACTTTTAACCTCTGAACCATCGGTGTAACCATCATTTTGGCTTGGAGGAAGAGTATCATGTAATGATTGACCTTGTAATTGAGGGAGGGCTAATCTACTACCTTCGCTGCTGGAAGTGGAAGGGACTTTAATTTTCTTATCTAATTCTAATCCATAGGAAGGAATAGGTTTACAACAGGGGGCTTCTGAAACAGGTTGTATTGAGGCCAATTGTTGAACCGTTGTCGAAGTTAATTCTTGACCAGGAGCCAATGCATTAAAAACTTGGAAATCTTCTGCCCCTAAATTATAATTGTAGGGACTTCGAGCCTCAATTTTAAAATCTGTTACACCTGCCCTATCGGGTTGAGTATTAACATAAGTTTGTGCTTTGTCAATAGCAAAATGATTAGCATAAGATGCTGATTCCACATATTGGAGAGGGATAATATCTACTGTTTGCCCTGTCCTTTCTACTTGTAACTGTTCTAAATCACTCGGATTAAACTTTTCTTTAACAGTATGAATTAAATCTTTAAGGAAATGAGATTCACTATCTTCCCCACCTTCTGCGGACATCGAAACCCTCTCTTTTATTTCTTTACCCCATATTATATAGGAAATACCTCCAGCAATAGCCAAAGCAAATAGAGAATCTCTGCTAACCATACTATTCAGTTATACACACCGATATTTAAAGATTCCCCTTTTAATCTCTTAAAATGAAATATCCTAAAATGATTCCTAATGATATATACATTACTCTATCTAAAAATTCAGAATCCTTTTTCTTCTTTTCATATATGGGTGTTGCATCAGCATTCCATACTGAAAATCTATCATTTACTCCACTATTGCTAAATTTCATTTCATCATCCCTCTTAATGCCATTCCGATTAATACTCCAATAAATGAACCCGATAAAAATAATGCTAATTCGTGAGAAGGCAATGGTATATCTGGGGCCTCAGGCTCGGCATAAAAATGCAACCCCGAAGAATGAGTGGGAGAGTGAGGGGTAGGCATTGTATTAGCCATCATCATGCCTCCTTAGAAGGGGGAGAGCCCTGAGCGGATGCAGATAAAATCATAACTGTTGCCAACACTATTAGCCCACCCCTTACAGCCCTTGCACCAGGAGACATAATATCTCTAGCAGGGATTCTCCTCATAGGGACTCCCAATGCCGTATATTCTGCGTCCTGTGGAAACAGTTCCCCAAATTCTGCATCACAATTTCTACACATATTCTTTCCAGGAAGCCTCTGCGACACACAAAATCGGCCTTGATGAATACAATGTTCATCATAAGCCGATATAGGTGCATCATAAAGAATTGATTCAGCAGATAAATAACCAGTAGCCATTTCTTCTTCGGAATTATAAAACCTCTTCGCCTCTGTCGTGAGGTGTCCTGCTTGGAATAAACCTTTGTCATTGGAAGTCCAAAGAGCAGCCCCCATTGGGCTGACTACTCGGGAATTCCCTTCTTTCTTGGCTACTTCTTTAGCCTTCTTAACAGCCGAATCATAAGTCTTGAATTTTCCATTACCTCTGAGTTCATCATTAGACACATGACCCACGAAGAATTTAGCATAAATATTAGATTGGGTTTGACCTTCTATCTTTTCAGCATCAAAGGATTCTGCATCCTTCATTTTAATATCTTGTGAGAAACCACAACTATCACACGAAATAATAACCCATAAATCATTTTCATCACCTTCTTGAGTTAATGTTCCACCATCACACATATCGCATGGTTGCGACCAATTATAGTATGCCTCACCCATAATTACATTACCATCTTTATCAAAAGCCTCAACGGATTCTGCATCATAGCCAGTTTGAAAATCTCGATAAAATACTTGAGAATCTAAATCACCACTATCTTTATTTAAAACAAGATATGGGTGTCCATCTTCTAATACATCATCCCCTTCTTGAACTAAAATTTCTTTTATACCATAAAATTCATCCGCATCCTCATCATAAATAGTTACTGAGGAATCTTTCCATTCATTTTCAATTTCAGAAAATGTATTTATTTTCTCCGCCTCAAAGGATTCTGCACCATAGAGCCTATGAACTTCTAAACAATGATTACAAACTAATGCCTCAACAATATCCCCTCCACAGGGGCATTTTGTTTCATCCTCTTTCTTTGAAGATTTATTTCTCTTTTCCCTTATTCTTTTAAGGGCTTCTAATTGTTTTTGATTTAATTCCGCATCAAAGGATTCTGCATGTTTTTCATACTTTCCATCTTTAAACCATTCTCGCAATTGAGGGTATCTCTTGAATACTACATCTCTTACTTTCTTGGCATCCTTCTTATTGTCGGGCCAAGTAGAAAATGTTAAGGCTAATTTGGCGTGTTCTAAATTACCAATGGGGTATGCCTTTCTCTTAGGAAAAACATAAGGTCCACTTCTTTTAGATTCTGCGTCATGAATGTGAACTTCCACACCACACCCACAGGAATTACTTCCACAACCACAGGTCATATTTAAAATGCCCCCTTAGTTACGGAACCCTCATCTCTAACTACTTGGACTCTTTGGTAATCAGTAGGTCGGAATGGGTCAACTGGGTCATAGTTAGGTCCCCATACGGTATCATCAGGCCATCTGTATCGTGGCATGAAGTCGTTTACAGGGTCATATCTTTCTGTGTATGTTGTGGTGGAGTTTTCGGCTTCTTTCTTTTCGTCACCACAATCTGTTCCATCACACCCACAACCACAATCAGCATTTAGTGAGTCGGATGCCTTACCATAAGAACTATCATGTTTATAGATAACTAAAGCGGCTAATGATAATAACCCTACCGCATAAAGAGCAGATAACTTGACCATATATTACTTTTACACATGCTGATACTTAAAAGTTATGTTTAAACATCTAATCCCAATACTACAAGATTGACTTGGGCTATATCTCCTCTTTTCCATTTTGAACAATACCAATGCCCCCTTACTGCCGCATCATTAACACTACAAAATGGCTCTCCAGCGAATCCTCGATTTTCTGTTAGATTTTTACAATTCCCACAATATCTCTGAGTTCCACCCATTACTTTTGGAGAAGTTTTAACTTTTGCCTTGTCTAATTTGTAAACCCATGAGGGTGCATTTTCATAAAAATATAATGGATATTTAGTTCCTTTTAAAGGAACCTTCGGAATTCTCTTCTCACTTCCTGCTGTTTGAGTTGCAGGTCTATCTTTTCGAGGACAAGTTCGAGTATTATGGCCCACCCTTCGACAAATACTACATTTTCGCCCCATAAATATTACTCTCCGTAAAAGAAAATAGAGTTAATGGAAAGATGATTATCTAACATCGCCCATTTGCCCGAAACCAGGTTTGGAAGTATGCTTAGCATCTTTGGCTCGGTCTTGTCTTAAACTTCTTCCTACTCCTACATTGCTAATGAATTCTCCTTGGCTGTTTCGAGCAACATATCTATTTCCGAATCTTTGCCTCCTACCGTATTTCTGAGCACTAAATGTATCAAATTCTTCAGCAGACATAGGAACCCAATAGTTTTCTGCTTCAAAGAATGGAAGGCCTCTTCGCTTTGCATAATCAATTTCCCAATCTTCTTTTTGGTTTATACCACTTACTGATGGGACTAACATTCTCTTCATTCGGCCGAATAATCCACCAGCCCCTCTTTGTTGTTTGCCAGCACCTGCAATTCCGAGTCTTCGGGTTAATTCAGTATCAGGGACGGGTTTTCTTGGGGTTCCATAACCTCTTTCCATAAACCATCCTCTGCCAGTGTTAACTCCCTTAGTAGAATATCCACCTGATGGAGTCCATACTGAAGTCTTATCTCCATGAACAGACATTACGCCATCCTTTTGTTTTCTCCCTCGGTATGCCTTAAAAGCAGGGTGTCCATGACCCTTACTTCTTGATTTAGGGGGGATACCGTGTTCCTTAACGGCTTCTTGCCACATAGTTAATTCAGCATCGAATTCCTCTGCATTTCTCCAATCCCACATATAATCTTGGTCTGCCTCATCAGGTGTGGGAGTGGGAACTGGTCCATCAGGGGTAAGCCCCTGTCCCTCTTCTGCATTTCGCCATTCCCATTGATAATCAGAATTTGCTTCATCAGGATTCATTGAACCCCATTCTCCACTTGGAATTGCTTCTGCTTCTGCAACCTTTTTACCAGCCCTTGCGTGGCTCTCGATTTCCCACTCTTCTTCTTCGTTGAGTCCTGCAATAGCCCCAGGAGTAAGCATTTTACCCTTTCCTTCTCGGCCTTTTCCGGCGATTCCTAATCTTCGAGTTAATTTAGTATCAGGGACTGGCTTTCGTGGGGTTCCATAACCTCTTTCCATATACCATGAGAGGCCACTTCGACCCTTAGTAGTGTTTCCACCACTCTTAGTCCATGTTCCTACTTTGTCCCCCTTATAATAAAGAACATTTCTTTTTCCTCGTCCAATGTGAGTATTCTTTACTCTTCGGGTTCCACCCTTTACATCTCTTACATTGCCAGTAGTGGTAGGGGGTGAAGGTCTCTGCTTGTAACCTGCATAATGTTTTTTAGCACCTTCCATACCATATTTTGAAACTAATTCTTGCCATTTAGTAGTATGTCGCCTTTTTCCTTTGTCATCAACAAATGTCTTTCTACCCTTAGCCATATTATCAGATTATCCTTTCGACTACTTAAAGATTACTAATTACTTTGAATAGAGTCGCAAACTTGATTAAAGTCTTCAGTATGTTCTTCATCTAATTTAGTATGGCCCCAAATTCCTATCAGTCCACCTGCTACTATTCCTGAAAAGGCAGGAATTACCATGTGTATATTATTAAAATTATAGTATGTAGAATAATATTTGGAAAATGCAATCATCCCTATAGTCCCTATAATTGCCCCCAATAATCCATCTTCCATTTTGCCATAAATATATTCATCATGCTTTTCTTTTAAATATTTTTCTACCCCTCCTTCACAGGCGGATTCGATTTCTGCTTTCTCTTTAGAAGACACCATAATCTTTTATAATCATTTCGACTATTTAAAATTATACTTAATAAAGGAATGCTTCAGCACCAAAAGCCCTACCAGGACTATTGCCGAAGTTACCAAATTTTGAAGTGGAAGATAAGAGGCCACCCAAGTCTGCATTCATGACTGGTGGGGTAACGGGTCGTGCTTGGATAAATTTAGGTTCTGCCCTACCCACCATGTTTCTTACATCGGGGAGGTTAGGCATATTAGCCTTAGGTAGAACAGGGATATCTCTAATTGGGATTTGTCGAGATTCGGCACTTATTTTAACCTTTGTCGGTGAGGACAATGCTCGAGGGTTAGTCGGCATATACTTCATTTGTTCCGCTTCCCATCGAGGGCTCCCTCCAAAGGTTTCGTGAACACTATGGTTGGTAGGGAGGGCTACTTGGAAGTTTTCTGCTCCAATTGCTGTTCGGGGAACCTTAATGACTGGTAATTTAGGAAGGAATGCCCCGCTTGGTCTTGGTCCTGCACCCGCCATGAAGGATTGAAGTGTTGCATTATGAGCCGGAAGTGTATCTTCTGCTAAATTCAAAGAAGGGAATTTATGTAGATTAGGTTTCGGTGGTTGAGCCGGTAAAACAATATTTCCAATCTGTGATGGGGAATTCATATTTATTAATTGGGTGTTTTGCTATTTAAAGATTACCCTTCTTAACAAAACTATTTAGTGGATTTAGCAATCCCCCTCGTAATTAGATATACACCTGTACTTAATAGGCTAATGGCAATCATTGCATTAAAAGGTTTATTGGAAGGTGATGTATTTTCACTGAGATATTCTACCCCTTCCCAATCATAAGGAGCCCATTCATATTTATCCACATGGGGCTCTTCACCACCCCCCATAGGGCCTCCTAAATCATAATTTTCAGAAATTTCATTTTCCATTCCATAATTTTCTTCTAAGTGGGAAATCTCATTTTCACTTTCTAAAGAATTATCACTATCGAAAGGAGTCCCAAATCCCCCTCTTTGAGGAATTACTTCAATATTACTTCCACTATGCTCAACCCTTCGTTGCCTATCGACATTTCCCACTACGATAAATCCTTTATCTTTAAAAAATTCAGGAGCATAACAGACCATCTCTCCAGGCGACGCATAATTAATACCATCAGTTATTTTTCTGATTTGATTTTTATCAGTCCCAAAAGATAATTGTTCTCGAACTGCTTCTAAATCCTTAGTATTAATAACATTGTGTATCATATAGATAGAGGCTTGAGATAGGGCCTCTTTGGAAACGGCGGCGGGTCTTTGAGAGATAAGGGTGACCCCATATCCTTTTGCCCTCCCTAATTTACATAATCGGACGATAGAATTAAAAGAAGGAGGCCTCCCTAATTGAGGGACAAAATCTTGACACTCTTCAAAAATAGTCATTACTCCATTTCCACTAAAATCAGTTTCCAACATATTTTCACAATATTCAGATACTAATTTATGTTGAGTATCTAATGGAATTTGAGATAAGTTGATAACTAATGAAGAATTTCCCTTTTTTAATTTATTGATTAGTTTTTGCATATTTATGCTTTCATTTCGAGAGGGTTGGATAGTTTCTATGCCATCCAATTCTGAAAGGTGGCCGTGAGCATTTAACGCATCAAAACAAACAAATTGTAATCCTAATCGATTCAGTTCTTCCATCATAACTCCAGCAGTCCATGACTTTCCTGAACCTCTCTTACCTCCAATAAAAATTACTTGATAGAGGAATTTCAAAGGGAAATTAATTTTATTTCCAAAAATAACATTCTCATATTCATCCACAGATTCACCCGTGTCGAAATCTGAAATAAAAGAATCTTCTAAAGTTAAATTGCCTACTTGCAAACCCCAATCATTCTTCTCCATATCATTAATATGGGCCCCCCCACTATTTAAAGGTTCTTACTGTTAATTACCTTTCGGTGCTGAAAAAGAATAATTGGAATAATCGCCCATTCTCCACATCACTTCCAAAATAATCTAAACTCGTGTGGTAGTGCTTAGAATTAAAGATAATTAACCTATTATAGATATTTCCAAAATTATCTAATTGTTCCCACTTAGTCTTATCTTGAGAAATGTTTCCAAAATCTATCCTATCTTCTAAATTTTCTCCAGCCCACCTCTCACCTGATTCATATCTAAATAATCCAGTTCCTGCACTTATGGGGGCACCAGGTGTAAGATAAACAAGTCCCGCCCAATTAGTGTAGTCATCAGTATGCATCCACGATTTATCAAAAGATAGAGTATATTGGAAGGCCCCATTAGCATTGTGTGGGTCATCTCCATCCATATTAAAATAAGTAAGTTTTCCACCGAATGGATAAACACAATCTTGTAAGAAATTTTTAATATCTTCATTTGTAAAGGATTTGGTCCTCCTCCCAGGATAATTCCCACTCAATCCAAAGTCTTGAGATAGGGCAAACTTTCTTACCTCATCTGCATCTTCATAAAAATTTTCTACAATAATTGCGATTGGGATTTTATTATCCTTTTTAACTTTCAATGGATTCTCAGGAATTTGTCTATGGGTTATGGATGATTCTATATGAGATAGGTTGGGGCCCCATGGGGCATCTTGAGGGGCAGTATTTCTTGACGACCCTTCCATTACCATCTAATCAACAATTAAAAATAGTGATATACCTACTTAAAATTTCCCCCTAAGGTTTGATATTGAATTAACATAGTTTTTTTAAATTCAGAATAAGTCCTCTCAAACCACCATTCATATTTAGTAAGTAAATCAATAACTAAATTGAAATCAGGATATTTATTCTTATACATCATCAAAACTTCTTTAAATTCAATAATAGTAGAATGATACCACATATCTATTCCTTTGGGGGACAAAGAATTAATGAAGTCTGCATTATTGAAAATATTGGTTAAAATTTCAGTAGATTGATTATCTTCCTCAAAATTAGGAACATAATAAGGGTGAGTAATGATGAATCTTTGCAACATTTCTATGTGAGAAATTAAAGGATTATTAGCAATCCATTCCAACCAAGTAGGCATCTGAAGGGCAATATATTTTTTCCATATTGGGTTCAACATTAAGCAAAATTCCTCCCTTACTCTTCTTCAAAGGAATCTCCCCCTTCATCATTAATATTAGTTGCTTCTAAAGGTCCCTCTCCCTTATCCATAGCCTCATATATTTCTCCGGTGGTCTTATTTCTATAAATATCTAATTCTTCAACAAATTCCATTTCATCATCACTAAAAATCTCTACCTCTTCTTCAACATCAAGCACCCCTTCTTCTAATGGGGTATCAAAAATGACATCATCCATTATATTAGTAACTAAATCTTCATTTATAAGGTCTAATTGAGGGGGGGAGGGGGGGGCAACAATGTCTTCCTTTTGAATAACATGGGAATCAGCACTCGTTACCTCATCTAATGAAACTCCTGCTGAGGCTGCTAAATCTTCTAAACTACTTAATGAAATATTAGGGGTGTCTAAATATCTTTTTTCTCCCAAACTTAATAATTCTATGTCTTCTACATTAGTGATACCCATTGCCTTTTTCCGATTCTCTTCGGCAACAGACCCATCGGGGTCTAAAACCTGCATCCAATTAATTTTACCACTTGAAAGGTCTATATCTGGCATTTCGCCCAAAATTGGATGGACATTAGGTGAGACAGAGGGTTCTCCCATCTCTTCTAAATTATCTTCATCAATAAATAAATCAGAAAAATCTCCTGATTCTTGAGCATCCATAATTTCTTGTAAGAATTTTTGGTCTTCTTCATCTAATGAATTTCTTTGCCCAGCCACATATTCAGATAATCCTTGCAAGACAGGAATAATATCATTTAAAAGAACCACCATATTAATAGCATTATTGGTAGTGTCGGAAGTAGTAATGGCTTCACTATATCCATATTTATCTAATAGATTAGCCAAAGGAAGTAAAACTTGACTTTTCATTTCAGGATTAATTTTTTCCTCAAAAGAACCCAATGCTCCGCTATCGCTTAGTAAATCCAAAATACTTGCGGGATTACTGGATGAGGAAGAATTAGGGGGTGCCTTATTTGGTCTTTCATTATCATTAGAAATTGGTGACCTCCCTTTTTCAAGTATCTCATCAAATTCACCCATACTTTATAACTCCTTCATAACCTATTTAAACCTTTTCTCCGTTTCTGAAATTAAAGTATCTCTCCAAGCATCATTCATGGAAACTTTGGGAGCCTTCAATTTTCGAGGTTCAATATCATTAGCAATTTCTTTAATAATCTTAGAAACAACAGTTTGGGGATGGGTAGACACATTTGCCCTATTGTGGCCTAAATCTCGAATAAAATCTGATAAATTAATAGTCAGCCTCCTCAATTCCTTTTCTCTCGCATTATTTTTAAATGTCAATACTTTCTCAAAAAAGGGAGACTTAACAATTAATAAAACTTTTTTATTGATTTCTAAGTCACCATCATCTAAGGTATCAATAAATTGCATAAAATCAATGTATAATTCATCATTTTGTGGGGTGGATAAATACTCTGTAGTAAAATTATTAAATTGATATTTAATAGTGTTATTCTCTTCTTTATATAATAGTGTATTATATTTCTGAAGAATGGAATCAATATTATACATGTATCTAACCTCGATGTTTCCACCCATTCATTCGATTATATGAATCTAAAAAATGGTCATCAAGAGTTTTAGCATTTCTTCGTTCTAAGGAATCTGCTTGTTTTTTAACCCTACTAATGGATTCTTCGGCTTCTTTAATAGAGCCCTCCATTTGAGAAATTTGGGATTTAAGGTCATCAATAGTATTCTTTTGAACTAACCACACAATAATCCCTCCGGCTAATGCACCCATCACGAATGAGGTGACGGAGGTTCCAATAGGGAAACCTGCACTAACTAATGGTTGTTCGGCATCCTTCATTACGGTTTGCCCAAGATTCCTCGATTCTAATTCAGCATGAAAACTTTCTAAATCACTTAGAAATTTTTGTTGCCCATCCGCATCATTAGGGGCGCTTTTTATCATATTTCCAAACAAGGATATAATTTCTTCACTCGACAATTCTTCTAAATTTATATTTTGTTTAACTGCAACTGTTTCTGCATTAAAAATTATTGGAGGGGACTCACATAAATATTCATCTAATTTCTTAAATCCTCGAATACCTTTTCCTCTCGCACATAATAGATATTTCCCCTCTCCACATGAATCTGAGATATCTTTAAATTCCTCATAAGAAATGGGTGAATCTGAGGTATGAACATCTTGGGTTCCAGAACCCTTCTTACCTCTTAAATACTGCCGGATAAAGAATTTCATAACTACTATCTTTCCTTTTAACTATTTAAAAGATTCGGATATTAGCCGATTTTAACTGAAGATTTAATATTTATGACCAAATAGTAGCAATGGCTTCATAAGAATCATCTAAACTATCAGGATTCATACTCTCCATAACCTCTAAAGTCTTTTTTAATTGCCCCCATTTTAGATTTCTCATATTGTCATATAACTTCATCTCCTCACACCTCTCTTGATAACCTTTTTGAACAATATACTTCTCTAATGCAAGTAAGTCTAATCTCCATTTAATTCCTCCCTTTCTTTCAGAAGATTGGGCGTGTCTAAACATTGGTCGATTTCTTAAAATCCCCACTACTTCTCGAGAAGTATATCTTCGGGGTTTATTATCTACAATATAGTAGGATATTTCATTAGAATATCCATATCCCTTATTCTTTAAAAGAAAATCCACAATATCAAAAACCAATGCCTCAGTTAAAGGTAATGATTTTTTCTTACTCGGACTCGCCACTAGAAGAGGACCCCCCATCGTCCTCGGCTCCCTGTTTCAAATCCTCTAACCCCATAATTAGGGCAGTAGCCTCATCGATTTCCTTTTGGAACATCTCTTTGGCCTCTTCTAAAGTGTAACCTTCAGATTTCAATTGCTTAATCCTGCTAACCTTACTCTTTTCTAATCTATCTAATGCAATAATGGCAACAATATCCTCTCCTAATTCTCCCTCTTGGAACGGATTAGAAAATAATTCCTTTACCTCCTTCCTTAATAGAGAAGGTAGGGGTGTGGATGGTTGAACATATTCCTCTATCTCATCTTCTAAATATTTTCCTGTGTGTCCATCAGTTGCTGCTAATCTTTCAATCCATTCATCGGCAAATTCTTGAGTAATATACATCCCGACCCTTGGCCAATATCTTACAGTCTCAGCATCCATAATATAACCACCTCCTCATAACCTATTTAAATCTTTTCCACTCACTTACAGATAATCCATTTTTAATAGAAAATATTCGAGATGTTCTTAATCCAAAATCTTTCCTAATTAAATCTGAAAAATTCCTCCCCCTACACTCTAATGTTGTTTGCTCCCGATACTCCATTTGCTTTTCAAAAGATAAGGGGATGGGGACTAAAATAAAATTCCCTAATTGGGTATCAAAATTTAAATCTGCTATCATAACATGGAGGCCGGAATTAGATGATGATTCTCTATACCAAACGCATGATTCTCCGAAGACCTCACATAATTTTGTTAATTCTTTTTGAACTCTCTCATCATGAAAAGAAATATCATCCCAATCGAAAGTAAGCCCACAAGTTTCTCCATTACTATTCATAAAAAAACCTCAAGCATAATTTTTAATCCCAAATTACCTATTTAACTATATCTCTTTTCCTAAATCAGAGAGAAGAAATTTGAAAACATTTAGAAATAGTTTTCATGAGCCCCTCTTCTATGGTCGGAGCCAACCCTCTTTCTTCCATTGCTTGTAACCCTGCTTCAGTGGTTCCTCCCTTAGAAGCCACCTGTTCTACAATTTCCCTCAAACTTAACTCACTATGATTATATACTTCAATTAATCCCTTAACAGTTCCTAAAATCACTTCTTCTGCATCCTTTTCATTTAATCCCTGTGACTCCCCCCATGATTTCATCACCTCTAATATTTTAGCAACATAGCCAATTCCTGAACCTGAGAGGGCAGTAATTATATCTAAATTATATTCCTCCAAAGTAGAATATTGAATGTGGGGTCCTAAAGTAGTAAAAAAAGAATTTATAAAATTTAAGTTTTCCAAAGAAATCCCTTTCTTAGTCACCCAAGCAGAAAATCCCTTTTGGTATTCTACTCCTAAATTACTCATCCCTCTCACTATATTTGCGTGGGGTAATCTTTCACTATAGTAAGAAATGGGGAGTCCAGCAGCAAAGGTAATCAATAACCCATCAAACCCACTAATATCTTTCAAAACTACCCCCATATCTTGAGGTCTAACGGTTAGTATTAAAACATCCACCTCCTCAGATAATTGAGTATTATTGGTGATTACCTCCACATCCTGTAATGCCCCCTCAAATTCCAAAGGGGTCAAATTAGAACATTTTAAATTATAGTTGTGAGAAATAGATAACCCATGGATGAGGGCTTTACCAAAATGCCCCACCCCTATAATCCCAATTAATGGACATTCCTCACTCAATCTAATACCTCCTTAACATACTTAATCCATCTTTTAAGAAATTACCTATTTAAAGATAGATAGTGGAAATTAAAAATTTATCCCATAATCGAGTTTTGTGGAATATTGTAGATAACACATTATCCCCAATACAATTAATCCTATCCCCAATACACTAAGGAGAGAACTCCTACCTTTGAGGTTGAGTGTAAGTAATCCACCGACTACCGAGATAACACTTACTAGTGCCCCTAATATATTAACGGCATACATAGATAGAGATGAACTATACTACTATTTAATGATTTTGATAATATTGAGATAACAATAGCGTCAATTTTTTATTTCTTTGTAATACCCACAATACAAAATAAAATTGAAGAGCCCCATTAAATAGGAGATAACTAACCAACAACAATTCTGCCACTTCACCGCTTATAAGTATATGTAGCCCCCCTTTCGTGTCTCACCTTTCTAACCTTCAAATTCTCCACATTAGATGGTAAATCAATAGGGTATTCTCTATAATCTATAAAATAAGATTTTTCTTTTAATTTAACTCTTTTACTATTAGGGAAATATAATTTCACCACAACCTTATCCTTACTCTCTTCCACATTGATTGCCTTTTCAGGAACAAAGTCCAAACCAATAAGGAATTTTGCGAATTCCGTCAATTTAGTGCCAATAGGTTGAAAAGGTAATTTGGATACACCAATTAAATTAATCCCTTCTTCTTCTGTCAAGGTGCTATAAAGAGAAATATAATCTTTTTGAATATCCTTCTCCATTTTCAACAAGGCTACGGCTTTATTGTTTGGAGCCTCACTCCAAGTTTTTTCATCAAAAGAAGGAATAATATTATTCACTACTAAATTTTTAATTTTAAATCCTTGACTTTCCAAATATTGAATGGTTCGATAACATTCTTGATAAGCCGCTTCCGTAGGGATAGTTACCAAATTTATATTTATGAAATCTTCATTTCTTAACAATTCTTTTAGGCTATTCAAAATTTTATTCATTTTATTGATAATTTTTACTAAGTCCGAAACATCTTCTTCAGTTTTCAAGAAAATAGATTTCATTTTTTCTATTCTTGATTTCATTCTTAATATTCTTAAGATGAATGAATTTAGGGCATCGGGAGCATTTAGTGCCCTTAGTGTATGTCCTGTCGGGGCTGTATCAAATATAATAATATCATATTCTACACCTTGCACGAGGTATAATAATTCTTCTAGGGCAAAAACTTCATCCATTCCTGGGAATCTTGCCCAATCCGTTAATAATTCCATATCGAATCCTGGCAACATTTTCGTGAAAGTGGTAGATAGGGCATCCTGTAGGTCATTAAAAAATTCTTGAGCCTTGACTTGAGAATTTATATTCTTCGCCCACAGATTTTCTTTAATTAGGGTTTTAGTAAAACCAACAGGTGTTCCTAATATATCTTGAGTCGAATGGGCGGGGTCGGAGGAAATTAAAAGAGTTTTATATCCTTCATTTGCCCAATGATATGCTGTAGCCGCAGAGACTGTAGATTTACCCACACCCCCCTTACCTGTAAATAGCATTAACTTAGCCATAATAAAGAAAAGAGATACCACTTATTTAAAGGTTCTCAAGTTTAAAACATTTTTCGAGTATCAGAAACCATTTTTATGACTATGACTCCTACTCCCAATATCATTCCATACCCTACGGCCGAATTTAGGACCTTATCATAGGTTTCAGCGGATAATTGTAATGAAGAAGGGGCAGAACCTTGTCTCAATCCAAATACAGGGAACCACCAAGGAGCAATAAAAGTATCATATTTCTTTCGTGCTGCTGAACCAGGTTGTATATTCTTTAAATATTCAATATCTTGAGGGTCTGCTGAAGTAACGGCATTACCAATTACACCACCATCAGGATTATTAATTTGGTGGGGCATTCCCCCAGTTCCTGAAATAGAGTAAAAATTTCCTTGCATATTCCGTGTATAACATTTTTGGACAAAAGCAAGTCCTGGTGCGGTAGTGGGTGCTTTAGTGCAAAAAATAGGATTTCCCATTGGTCCACCCCCAGATTGCATAGTAATAATTTCTTGTTCTTGACCAGTTGCACTATCATATATACAGTTCTTTTGGGTGTTAGCAGTTCCTCCACCTGAAACACTTTGACAAGGCCTCATTGATAGTGTCATAAATAATATTGAAGCAAACGACTATTTAAAAGATTCCCCCCTCTATACTTTTATTAAGCCAATCCTTACAGAAGTTTTATATACTTACATTCTTCATTTAAATTATGGTTTTAGATTATATAAATCCCAATATGGATTATGAACAAATCCAAGAGTTCTTAAAAAGAGAAAAATATGTGGTCATTGAAAATTTCTTAACAGAAGATTATGCTGAAAAATTGTATGTGTGGTTAAACGAAGAGATGCCTGAAGAGTGGTGGAATTCTTCTGCCATACCTAATAAAAATGGAACTGATGAAATAAGCATCCATAGGGTAACCCCTGAAAATAAATTAAATATATTAAGTGATAGACACTATTCAACGATGAAGATGATGGAGGGGTATTTTTCATATCTTTTCCATAGGACTTTTAATGACCATTATGATGAATGCCCTTGCCTATCTTGTGACTTTTATGAAAAAGTTAACAGCCAAGAATTTACAGAAATGTTAGTTAAATTAACGGGGTTAGACATTAATGGGGCACAAACCTTTTTTGCTTCTAAATATATCCAAGGGGACTTTTTATCACCCCATCATGATGCGGGGTTGGGGAAGTTAGGTTTCACTCTTCAATTAACCAAAGATTGGCAACCTCACTATGGGGGGCTTTTACACTTTGTGGATGATAATGCCAGTGAAATAGAGAAAATAGTAATCCCTAAATTTAACAAATTAACTTTATTTTATCTGCCTGATGGGAAAGGAAAAATGCACTATGTTTCTCATGTGCATCAAGGAGTCCCCTATAAGAGATTAGCATATACGGGTTGGTTTGGATATCTTCAAGATAAAGAACCCACATCCACTTATTGATATTTATGATAAATTGTATCTACCCCCCCGCAGAGAGATAGATAATTAATACTAAATTAATTAAATTTCTAAATCGTCAGGAATTCCATCGCCATCGTCATCGTCATCTATATAATCTGGTAAGCCATCATTGTCGTGGTCAAACTGACCAGTCATATTCCAACCATCATTATTTTCGAACCAATCTGAAAGCCCATCGTTGTCATCATCTAAATCGGACATATCCCATATTCCATCGTTATCGTGGTCATATCGGTAAGACCCAAAGATTCCGCCTGATTCATCTACATCTAAGATGTTATCATTATCGTCATCATCATCTATACCATCATTTATACCATCGTTGTCGTGGTCTCTTGGGTATTCATCTGCCCAATTAGCAATACCATCATTGTCAATATCCATATCATAACAATCTTGTAAGTTATCATTATCATGGTCATAAATATCAGTTATGGGGTTGCCATCTTGGATTTCTAAATAATCATCTATCCCGTCACCATCGTCGTCATCGTCCTCCGAATCATCAATTCCATCATTGTCATGGTCTTCCGGTGAGTCATCTATCGCATCAGGGATGCAATCATTATCATCGTCATTATCTAAATCATCAGGGATTCCATCCCCATCATTATCATTTTCACCATTTTCATTTTGGTTATCTAATTGTTGGTCTTGCTGTTGGTCACTCGGGGAAGATTGTTGTCCTTGATTTCCATCTTGTGTTTGTCCTTGTTGCTGCTGATTTTGCCCATTTTGGTTGTTACCATTTTGGTCTTGGCCTTCTTGTTCACCCTGCTGGCCACCTTGCTCCCCACCTTGTTGCTGTTGCCCTTGGCCATTATCTTGTTGTTGGCCTTGCTCACCTTGCTCACCTTGTTGACCTTGTTGTCCATCTTGGCCGGATTGGGAACCTTGGTCTTGACCTTGTCCTTGTTGTCCTTGTTGTCCATCTTGACCCTGTCCTTGACCCTGTCCTTGACCTTGTCCTTGACCTTGTCCTTGACCTTGTCCTTGACCTTGTCCTTGACCTTGACCTTGTCCTTGACCTTGTCCTTGACCTTGTCCTTGTCCTTGGCCTTGTCCTTGACCTTGTCCTTGACCTTGACCTTGTCCTTGACCTTGACCTTGACCTTGACCTTGTCCTTGTCCTTGACCTTGACCTTGACCTTGACCTTGACCTTCTCCGTTCTCACCTTCGCCGCCCCCTTCGGTTCCACCGTCACCATTTCCATCCTCATTTCCTTCAAAATCAGGGTCATACGCATCAGGGATGCCATCACCATCTGAATCTGAGGAAGCCCCATCATTAGGGTCATTAGGGAATGCGTCTTGGCTGTCGTTAATTCCGTCACCATCAGTATCTGCTGAATTTGGGTTGGTACCTGAGTTATATTCCTCATAGTTAGTCAATCCATCTCCATCTGGGTCTGCGTTAGCATCTCCAGCCGAGTTTGGGTTGAGGCCGTAGGCCACTTCCCATCCATCTGGTAGACCGTCATTGTCCGTATCGGCATTGTTCATATCTGTTCCCGCAGCCTGTTCTTCGGCATTGGTTAGTCCATCGCCATCCCAATCAGCCCCTCCATCAGAAGGGTCTAGGGGGTCTGAACCATCAGCACTAACGACACCACTTAATAATAACATAAGTGATAACACTATCGATAGTCTTTTATTCCATTTATTTTTTAATATTCCTCTCATTTTTTCATTCTCAAAGCATTTATAGGGAATCCACTATTCCCTCTAATATATAATATATGCGTAAAACTACTTAAACTTTGCTATACCAACTAATTTTCAAAATTAGTAGATTTAAAGGTTTTGACGCAATTATCTTCTCAATAATTCAACCATCCAAGCAATAACCCCTATAGATAAAAGAATTCCTAATGGCCGATTAGGAGATATCATCACTTCTTCACTCATCCAATCCACCCTAATACCCGAGGGCCTCCTGTCTCCTTTCAAGAAAATATCCCAATTAATGAAGCCTTGCCCTAATAGAGTATCATCCCAATAAACCTGCCATCCACCCTCCTTTAATATATTATAAGCCTCCTCTCGTGCTATGTGTGGTGGGTAGTTTTCTAACGATTCTAATTTATCATTGAGCCATAAATTTTCCATCTGTTTTATAGCCACATCCCCTAACCAAATTGACCATTTATGACTTTCAGTTAATCCGGCAAAAGATGCCTCATCAGTATATTCATCTTTAGCCACATCCCACCCATTATCAATTAAAAGATTATAGGCTTGGCCATAAGACTCCACTAACTCCCGAGCCACAATATTTGGATTCTCTATCTCAGGACTCATTCTTCTCCCTCACAAGCCCCCACACACATATTATGCCAATCACTACCCCTATAATATTTATCTAATTAATAATACGACTATTTAATGATTTAGCACCCAATCAATCAAAATCTTTATAAGGGGCATCACCCTCCCCACATCATGACAAGCGAAACATGCTGGTGTTGTAATACCCAAATGAAGAATGAAACAATCCCATTTATGAATACCATTATCCATTGGTGTCATGAGTGCCAACCGGATTTTAATATAGTCAAATTTGCTGGAGAATATAACTTTGATGCATGAATGGGGTATCTTTAAATAATATAAGGAGGTTAAGAATAATATGAAACCAATATTTGAAATTTATAAAACTATTATCACCGAAACACATAAGAATTTTATTATGAATCATTTCAGTCATGAACATGAAAAGTGGCCAATTTATAAGGAGTGGTTCTTTCGAGAAAATCCTCAGGCGGGAGATGTAAATTTTCGCCGCATGGATGACCCACCACATGTGTGAAAATTGGGAAGAAGACATTATTTGGATGACCCATGAAGAATTCAAGTATCAGTGGCCATCCATTTATGATTTTATCATGGACTACTATTCTGAGGAAGAATAATCTTCAGCCAAATATTTCTTTTGGCCCTCAAGTTTATCAATTTTTTCCATAATTTCATAATTTTTATTTTCTAATTCTTCAACAGAAGGGAATTCCAATACTAATTGTTCATTTAATCTTTCGAAATCCTCCCCCACGAATGTGGGGCTGATTTCATTAGGTAAATCAAATCGTGTCCAATAAAATTTAAAAGAAGAACCCCTATTAGTGGGGTCTTTCCTAAGATTATATATAGTGGGTAATCCGTCAGTAAGAAACCCATCCTTATATTTCCCGTCATCGATACCTGATTTAATTGTAGAAGTAGACATATTAGAAGTCTTTTCATCTAAAAAGAGAGGGGGTGTGACACTTTTATCATAATTCCATATCCACCCATCCCATGATACATTTCCCCAATTAGATGCAGTATAAATTGGGGGTGCCCCAAGTAACATTCTCAACACTCCTTGAAAATAGATAGTATGTTGGACCCCTACATCTTTCTTATCTCTCGCCACGGCCAAATCATAATCCGTCCCCCGTAATGCATGAGTTACACCATAATGGGCATCATCTACTACTGATTGCAGACTCAAATTAGGCCATACCCATTGTTCATCCCCCCTTTCGTTTACTCTCTTATTTGGCACTTTTTGACTTCCCATAATTTTACTTCCATCACTTGTATTATTTAAAGCCATCAGTTCATTATTAGATATGGCCCCTGAATAAACATTATTTTGAATATACTTTCTCACTTCTCGTTTTACCCTTTCAACATGGTGTAATTCGGTTTCTTCTTCGGGAGGATTTCTCATATATAATCTCCTGCTATTTTTATACCCACTACCGACGCCCAAAATAATAGAGGCCTTATTCCATGAAGAATTATTTTTACCGAGCAACATTTCATCAAACATGTTTAAATTTTCTTCCGGTGATTTACCATATCGATATTTTTTACCTTTAACTATCTCAAATAAAACAAATGCATATTTATTTTTTATTAATTCCCTAGCAGAGGCTTCATATCTTAATAAATTTTCCTTATCACTAGCGTAAATAATTTTATCAGGGGGTTTGCCTAATATCCAAGTAATATCCTCTATAATGTGGTCATAGACATCCTCTATCTTAAAATGAATGGGCAAATTAGAAGATTTTGAAGACTCATCTTGATTAGTATCATCGAACCGCAAATAAAATTCCATACCATAATTGTCTGCATAATCTCCTAACAAGGATATACCCCTTCCATGACCAATATGTAATGGCCCATTCGGGGTGGGTGCAAATCTTACTGCCCCCTGTTGGTCTCGGGCCCCCCATCCCTTTCCCGCTGATTCATCATAAAATTGCGGCATCTTTTTCAATCTATTGGGACTTTCAATAAATGTCCTCAAATATCCATGTTGGTGAGCATATTCTTTTAATTCATCTACTAATATTCGGGGAGATAAATTTTGTTCTGAATAATGCCTCTCAATATTATATAATATCTCATCTATGTCTTTTTGATAGTCTTTAAGATTAATATTCTCATAGTTTAAAAAGTGAGTTAATGTTAGCAAATTTATATTGCCATAATTATAGTCTTCAGCATCTAAAAATACTCTATCATAAGAAATATAATCATTTTGTTCTTCCCACTCTAATTCTTGTAAATGCCTTAAATAATAAATTGTTAATACTTCTTCTAATTTAGTGAGACTACTTCCTCCTTCCTTTAAGAAAACATTAAGGGGTATTTTATATAATTCTTTAGCCCAACCACTTACATATCGATTAAAACTGGGGTCAAAATGAGGAAACTTTCTGGCATTTTTCACAAAGAATGCCATTATATCTTTAATACTATATCCTTGTTTACTTATTAGGAATTTAACTGTTTCTTCATATGCCCTCACTGGTTGGTGCGATTTATTAAGTCGATTTTCATAAATCGTAAGAATTTGAGGTAGTTTTTCTTCAGGGATACTCATCATAATCACTTCTTAAGGTAAATTAAATAACCCTTTCTACTATTTAAAGATTATTCACTATCCTCAGACCCATCAATATGAGCAAAATGTTTTTCCACTATATGTGTTGCCCCAACTTCATGAGCAGTTTTAATGGTGTCTATTTCCATTCGATGCCTTCTTTCTTCCGCATTAAGAGCAACAGCGTGTTCTAACCTAACAGGAATAACTTCTACTTCCTTTTGCTGCTCCGACTTCCATAATTCTAACATTGAAGTAACTATTAAAGTGGCTAAAGTTCCCACAATGGCCAATAAAGAAATAAATCCTTCTAACATAGGCATTACACTGTCGGGGTCTCTAATTCCTTGGAAAACAATAGTCAGAGCCGCTAAAAGCCACCCCCAAACAATTGGGACTCCAATCCAAGTCATCATCTTATCATTAAATGACTTGTCTTTTTTATTTCCGTTATGGGTCGCCATAATTAAAAATGACTATCTTACTATTTAAATCTTATCTTTTTTCCTCGAACCACCAAAGTATTCTACCCCATGACCTTCGGCTAATAAAATTTGAGAAACATCCTCTCTTTTTTCCTCTTCATCATTTATCAAATAAATGGAACCTAAACATCTTCCAAATTTTCCTACTCCGTGGGATTTTAAAATTACTTTATCTGCATTCTTTAATAATTCTTTCAACCTTTTAGTGGCTAATTTTCCCTTCTCTTTCTCTTCCAAATCTTTCGTTCTTTGTTCATAGGTATCAATTCCATAAAGTCGAATCCTCTTAACTGAATGAGTATGGAAACCCAAATCAATTCGGGCATCAATGGTATCTCCATCTATTACTCTCAATACATTAATCTCATATTCCCACATAACTAATCAATATGTGTTTTACTACTTAATGATTCTCTTCATTTCTGATAGGAAGCCAATCATGACTCCAACTTAATGTGTTAATAAAGGCCTTAAGGTGAGATAATCTATTTTCCCCAACCCCCTTAAACTTCTGACTACTATTTTGGGAATCTTCCAAAATATAAGAAATATTGGGTTCTTTCACTTCTATTCCTAACTCACCACAGATTAAATTAAATAAAGATTCTACTCCCATAATTTTAACAATCTCCTGATGAACAATTGGGGGAGAATGAAGAGATAAATTATTTTGCCCTTCTATTACACATAATTTACCTTCATATTTCTTCACCACTAAATCTATATGGGGTAAATTCAATAAACTTCCATTATCTAATAAAAGTAAAAATTCACCATCAGCGATTTTGGTTAGGTTTTTAATAGATTCTATCTCAGATGTATCCCCCATAGCACCCTCACTAATTAAGATTTTAATGTGAGGTGTCAAATCTAATAATTGGGAAATTTTAGGAAGATAATCTTCTATCTCATTTTGGGCTATTTTTATAATTATTTCTATGTTATTTATCTTTTTAACATTCTTAATAATGTTCTCCACGCTATTTTTCAATGTTTTAAAAGTCCGTGGAGAAGTAATCAAAATAGATAAGATATATGAATCCATAAAATTCTTTTCTATTTATTCCTACTTAATGCTTCCTTTATTAAATTAAAGGAATGTGAGTGGTCGACGAAGGGGGATTCGAACCCCCGACTCAAGGCTTCGCAATTCCTCGGCCGCATCCAGGCTTCGCCAATTGATAGGAGGGGTCAATACTATATAAAGTCTTCTCTTTATTGAATCGTTGTTATCAGTCCCTATTGATAAAATATCTGACATATCTTTGACCCGTAAGGTCCTTCTTCCATTCCTTCTTAAAATCGTAACCCCTATCTTGTAGGTCACAAATTCTTCGGGAAAGAGACCTAATCTTATATACTGCTTGGGCCTCTATATTACTTATGTCATCATAGTTTTCAAAGTGTCTTTCTAACATCTCTACTTGTGTCGTCATATATTCTCCTCCTTTTATTACCTTTATAAACTTTTAGGTTTGGTGGTCCAATTACATGTGGGACACCACCTATATTGGTGCCCATCCTTATTTTTTTTACTCAGGCCAGTTTTTGACCATCCGCACCTTCGGCATTTCCGCCCCCAATTTTCATAACTCTTTTTACTTCGTGCCATATTAATTTGAAGTGGGTGGTTTTACCTTTATATACTTTATGTCGGGGTATTTTTCTATGAGATTATCACATTTTTGACAACCTATCAAAGGGTATTGCTTTTTCCTCTCTTCATAAGGTTGGCTTAAATCCCTTCCACAACAATAGCACCTATTTTTCCTATCTTGATAACTTTTTTCTGTATCTCGCATCCTAAAACATAATATTTCAACTACTTAATATTACCTCAAGGTGCTGCTATGGTGGATGATGATGTTGGTATTAACCACCCAGCATCTATACCATCATCATAGAGAGATAAGATTTCCTCATAATCTACTAAGGCGCACACTCGCTCTGAATAAGTATACCCTATTTCATAATTGTTATAAGTTTTATTAGATACCCAAATGATATGTCCGTCCCATTCATCCTTGATAAATAATTCTACATACAGCCGATGGCCCTCTTCATCATGTTGTTTATCTATAATTACTCCTTCTAATTCCTTGCAGGAAAATGGGTTCACTATTTGCCCTTCAGGAGGATTTGGCATTGCAGGGCCAACCATTCCCAATACTAAGAGTAGTGCCAATAAATAGGCTACCGAATCTCCACTATCACCCATATGAAACAATTAAAATATTAATTGTTTGAGTGTTAAAGGTTGATGGTAGTTTTTAGGAATTAATTTTTTAAAATTGATAACCACTAACAACGAAAGCGACAGTGGCGACAGTAATTACAACTACGATAATTTTTTGATTTCGGGAAAGGGCCTTCCATCGCTGCACCACTCCTTGTGCTTTTTCTGAAATATCTTCGGCTGCGATAAGTGCGCTATCTGCCGCTTCAAGAGTTTCTTCGACAGCATCTTCGACCTCATCAGAAGCATCCTTTAATTCAGCAAGAGTCCCCTTTAAGTCTTTCTCAGCAATTTTTTCAGAGACATCCCCTAATTCTTCGGAAGCCTTTTCCACAGCCACTACTGCTTCTTCGGTTTCTTCGATAACATTTTCTAAATTTTCAATGGTTTCATTTAAATCAGCCACTAATCGTGCTACTAAATCACTTTTATTTCCCGAAACTTTAAGTCCTCGAGTTTTAAGTTCATCCTTTAATTGACTTACTGTGTGTCCAGAATAATCTGCTTCAGTAACTGTTTCGACCATAATCTTTCTTCCTTGTTATTGCTATTTAAATGTTCTCATTTCCCTTTCAAACATATCAATCCACCTTTTTGCTATATTTTCCATTGATTGTGTGTCGGCCCATATTTTTCCTGCTTCTCTAAATGGGGTGGTATCCTCAGGGTTATCTAGGTAATACTTCAATAAATTAGCCATTGTTGAAGGGTAGTTATCTCCATGTGGGTATGGGTTAATAGTTACACCTCTGTTCCCAACTGTTGAGTCTAGGGCCCCCACATTTGAAGTTAAACAAAAACACCCAGCCCTTTGTGCCTCTAACGCAGAAATACAATAAGTTTCAGTAAACCTGGTGGGGTAAAACCAAATATCACATTTTGCCCATGCCTCTTCAATCTCCTTATCGGTGGCATATTCATGGAAATTAATCGTATGTGGTGAATTATCGACTAATTCTCGAAGGGACGGTTTCCTATCGTTATAATGTTCAAAAGTTCGGGGCTCATCTTTTCCTAATCCAAATACATCTAATTCAATATCATATTTATCCCCGTCTAATAGATTTATCATTTCTAAAGTTTCCGGTAATCCCCTATTCCAACAAGAAGTCCACAATAATTTACCTGGTTTCTTCTCATATTCGCTAATGTCAATAGAGGGGGGTAATAAGCCATGACCTATAATCTCCAAATTTTCTACTTCAGCCCCGTAATTATTTAACATAATTTGTTGGTGGCTAGGAGATAACACAATTGTTTTGACAAGATGATTTTGAATGTTAGAATATAACTTTTGACCATCTAATGGCAATACTCTGTAATCATAATAGCCGATAGGAGTTACATCATGTAACCACAAATAAGTATTTGGACATTTACTAAATTCATAAAGAAAATAATTTAGATATCGGGATACTATCACTATATCATAATCTTCACTATTAAAGGGGACTTCTCCTTCCATTAAACAATAAATATCTACTTCATGCCCTAATTTAAAAAATTCAAGAGAAAGATGGGTGAGGGAAGATTCACTTCCCCACCCTTCATTAATTTCAAAATTTTCGTCTACCCTCACATACGCAGGGAATGCAGGAGAATATCCCGTCCAAAATGCAATCTTCATAGGATGGAGTAGGGGGGTTATCTATTTAATACTTCACAAGTCAAAAATCTTAGAAAGTTCAATTTCAGAAACAAATGTATGTTTGGGTATATCTATATTCCCATATATAGTCCTTAATCTCAATCTCTTATTGCCTACTCGTGCGATAACTACATAAAATCCATTTATTTTAAATACAAATGAAGGATAATACTCATCATCTAAAATTTTATATTGTAGGTCTTGATAGACCGTATCTAACTTTATTAATCTCTCATCTAATTCTTGGGAAATCTCCACTAACTTATCACTATATGCTTTGTCAATTTTTTTGGCATCTTCTGAGTTTGTGGCTTTCTCTAAATGGGAACTATAATGCCTCATAATTTCATCTTTTGATTGGTTCCATTTTTTCTGCTCCGTTAATCTGATGTTCTGAAATTGAACGGATAAGTCAGTTAGTAGAGCCCCAATTTTATCCTCTGTCCATTGTTCCACCTCTGTCGGATGAGAATTCTCCCATAAGATTATTTCTTTTAGAAAATAGGGAGAATATGAAAGACAAGTTAGAATTATTCCAAATGCTTCAGGGGGTAATGGTGAATCCACTTGAGATTGATACTCCCTATAAAAATCAACAAAAGATTGAGAAGTTCCCTTATCTATGGGAGCAAATTTGTTTTCATAAAAATCAAAACCCCCTATTAATCCCCTACTATTAATCGATTCTGCTAAACTTTCTAAAAAATGAGGATATATTTCTACATCTACCCATTGAAAATGAATATATGGACTATTTATCCGAATTACCCAAGGGTCTTCATCCCTTTTAAATTCTATAATATCTGATTTTTTCCACCCATCTAAATATTTTTTCTCATATTTCAGTGAAGAATCCCCTTTGTAATAATAAAACACTTTACCCACACCTTCAATCAATTAACCAAATTATTTCCAAAATTAGGGGGCTCGAGAGACCAGATTGATTTATTTTATTCACACCCTCTCTCATTTCGGCTTCCAGATACCCCTTTGCCTCATATGCGATATTTTCAATAATAATAATTTCAAACATATGCTTTACCACATCCTCTTCGTGGAAGTGTAATTTTTCAGGATATTCAGTCAGAAGATAATTAATTTGACATTCGATTCCATGTTCTACCAAGATATCCCTGATGATATCTTTCATCCTATCTACTGAAATCATAAAGGATAATTATATTCCCCGATACCTAAAGATTTCGCTATTATAGGTAAAAGGCAAATCTAATTCATTATTACATTGAATAAGATATGAAATTTGGTCACACATATCTCTAACACTCTCTGTGGATAAATATTGTTTCGGTATTATATTCATCCACACCTTTCCTGCATTGTCTTCCAATATCACATTTCCCTTAAAATAAGAGGTGTCTAATAAGATTTCAATATCTTTTAATGCTCTATATACGGAATTACTAAATGTGGAGTCTTTATTTAAAACTCTCTTAGCATCATTAGTCACATTAAGAATCATTAATAAGGAAGGGTGAAGACTTACTATATAAAGTTTTACATAAATTATTTAGAAATAATGTCAAACATATTCTCTCAAGGGATAAATAGTATCTAAAAATCCCTCTTCCCACCCTTCTTTTACGAAAACCATAGGTAAATCAGTAAAAAGAAATGTTAATGTATACTCATCCATCTGCCAATAATCACACATCACTTCAAAAACATCTTGTTCAGTTTCGGCGTTGTCAAAGAGACTCCTGTGGGTGATTCTCGCAGTATTGGCAGAAGCACATCCAAAAATATTACCAATGGCCATTGCCTTTAGATGTTTACTCTCTTTTTCCATTAATATTAAGTTATATTCTTGACTACTTAAGGGTTATTACTATATTAAAAAAATAAACCTTTATATAGGAAAGAGATATATGGGGATTTATGGCAAAAACTTATAAGCAATTTGTTAAAACTTTTAAATTTAGAGCAAAGAAGAAAAGTGAAACCCCTAAGCAATTTATTTCTGCTAGAGGAAAAGCGATGGGCAAAGCATGGCAAGCCCAGAAAAAGAAAAATTCTAAATGATTTTTTAACTATTAATTGGGGCTATTTCACATATCCCTTCAGGACAATCACTTTCAAGAGTTCCAATGAGTGTATTAGTATCACTTAAATGAGTGATGGCCTCTTCAATAGATAATGGAACCAAAGGTTCATTACCTCTTGACCCTGACCGATAAACTGTTGTCCCTTTCAATTGGGGCCCATATTTAAGTAATAATTTTCCATATTTTTCAATTGGATAATCATTAGGAATATTAATAGTTTTACTAACTGCATTGTCTATATGTTTCTGAACAGTTACTTGCATTCTTAAATGGTCTTCTACAGAAATATCATGAGATGAAACAAATGAATTGGTATCATACCCCCCCTCATATATTTCTTTAAATAAGGGGTCAATAACAATTTCTTCTTTCAATTTCCTTTCATTAGAATCTTCCACATCTGCATAATATCTTCTTTTATACCCTACTGAAAATACAGGCTCTATACCACTACTCGTTGCAGACAATATAGAAGTGGTGCCAGTAGGTGCGATTGTTAACAAAGCACAATTCCGAATACCATACTCCTTAATTTTGGCTCGTGTCCCCTTAGGCAATGTAGAACAAAATCCCGATTCTAAAAATTTATCAGCCTTAAATGAGGGGAAAGGACCCTTTTCTACTGCAATATAAGTGGATGCCTCATATGACTTTTTCTTAATAAAATTGAATATTTGGTCTACCTTCCTTCGCCCTTCTGCATTATCATATCTTAAACCTAATTTAATTAAACAATGACCCAACCCCATCACTCCGAGCCCTACCCTTCTAACATTCTGGCAATTCTGTTCAATTTCAGCCATTGGATAAATATTCACATCCAACACATTATCTAAGAATCTGACCCCCACTGTAATAGTGTCTGCGAGTAATTCCCAATTGATATCCTCTGTTTTATCATCAATATGGTTGACTAAATTAATGGCTCCTAAATCACAACAGCCATAAGATTCTAACCAAATTTCCCCACATGGATTGGTTGATATCAATGGTTTATAATACCATATATTATTCATTTTGTTAGCCAATCCGATATTTAATATTCCTGGCTCTCCTGATTCCCATGAATTCTTTACAATAATATCCCACAATTCTTTAGCAGCAATTGTTCCAAATTCTTTATTATTCCATGAGAGTTTAATTTCCTCATTATTTTCTACCATATCAAAAAATGGTTGGTCTACCAAAACTGATACATTAGCATTCTTTAACCTTTGGTCAAATTGATATTTTATTAATGATTGGATAGCCTCATTATTTCCCATATCATAAGAATCAATAATTTTTTGAGATTCTTCAATAGGGAGGTTAGGGTATGCTGCATTAATCACCTCTTCAATATTATCCATACTGAGATTCACTTCATTAAACTTTTTATAGAGGAATTCCATAATATCTGCATGGTCATATCTTAGACATTGCATCAATGCAGTTCTTCGCCCCCCCCCAGCCTTGATTACTTCTCCAACTTGATTAATCACTTCCATTAATGAAACTGCTCCTGTAGATTCGCCCCCAGTCCCCCTGATGGGTGCCCCCCGAGGTCGGAGGGGAGTAAAATTTATTCCCACCCCACCCCCAGTTCCTGAAATTACCATCATATCATTTACGGTTTTACCCCAGCCCTCTCTTGAGTCTTCAGTTGGAATCACAAAACAATTCAGCAATTGTCCTTTCATTCGGCCACTCCCATACCATATTCTCCCTCCTGGAACAAATTGATTACTTTGTAAGGATTGTTGGAACCGTTTACTCCACTTTTCCCTACTTCCATTCTCAGCAGCAGCGACATAATTGGCAACTCTTTCACAAGCCTCCTCCCAGGTCTCAGATTCTGATATTGCATATCTTTGGTGGAAAATTGTGTCTGCAAAATTTTGGGGTTGATACATATAATTACGAGTGGAAAACAACTATATAAGGTTTATTATTTATTCATAAACACCATAACTAATTAGTCTATTGGTCCCAATATAATTATCGCTCACCATATAGATAGGATATTTAGCAAACTTAGGTTTTGGGGGTGGCTTATACACAGGCCGTGGGTTGTGAGGATAACTTCTCCCAGTCCAATATTCATCATCTTCTTCTTCTGAGGCAAATTGGAAATGTTCTGTGTCAATCGATGTTAAAGATTTAGATTCATCCACAAAAGTCCCTGCCACGCATCCTAATTTATTTGGTGGTTCACCCCCCAATCTCCCCATGATTACTGAAGCAGATATGGAAAGTTTGGTATCTTTATTAACCAATAAACATCCCTCTTCACTAACATCTGCTAATCCCCACACTTCCATTTCTGCACTATCCCATACTTTAAATTCATTAGTAAGGTCTATTTGTTGTAAGATATAAAGGATATCACTATTTTCTAAATCTACACTAGTAAAATTATAATGGAACATCCAATAATCTACGACTTCAGATTGGAGGTGTAAATATTTAAAAATTATATTATTATTTTCAGGATTGATTTGAATTTCCATCCCCTCCTCTAAATGCCTCTCGAGTAGAGTCGCATATTCGGGCAGAATCCTTATCCATTTAGTAAAATTTTTGGGCTTAATAATTAATTCTTTCCCCATAAGAGCCTTTTCTTCTTCTTTCGAAGATTTTTTAAATCCCTCTTTCTTTTTCTTTTCACCCTTCAAGGTTTGTAACCAAGCAATTATTAATCTCTCAGGTTCATCTAATTTCTCTGAAATCCTTTTTAATGCTTGAGTTCTTGAATTTCCATCGTCAATATACTCTTCATATAATTCCCCAGCGATTTCCATTTTCTTCTGTTTAACAGTTTTTCCCCGAGTGTTTCTCCCCCTTTTTCCACTCATGGCGATGGCCGACTTCCCTGCTTTGGGTTTCCCTTCAACCACTTCAACAATCACCGCACCTTTGTGACCTTCTTTATGCATGTGTTTTTTGGCTAAAGTTCGACTAGTAAATTCTTTTCCATCTTCAGGGTCTAAATATCTTTTCTTAACCATATTATACCCTCTGGTGTTCTACTACTTTAATTATCTCTTCTAAACTAATGTTTTTCTCTCCATTAGTTATGCTTTCTAACAAATTATGCTGTTTCTCGATATCTACGGGCTCCACAATACTCACATAATCTACTAAAAGATTATTCATTTTAGGTGCCTCAAAATTTAACCATACTATATTATTATGGTCTCCCTCCTCAGCATCATTTATGTCAGGGAGTTCATCTCTCGTTACAAAGTCCACATATTCCCTAATTCGTTGTTCTCGAAGATTTCGGGCAATATCTTTAATATATGCTTCAGCCCTCGGATGGCCGATAATTTTATAAATGTAATCAATAGGGATTTTACTTCCAAATTCAGTCAATATCCAATTTTGCAATTCATAAATGTGTCTATGGGATAATCCTAACTCTTCATGGATTTCCACAGCATCTAAAGACAATGATAATTCTAATATTTTACTTGGGGGGGATAAGTTTGAGGCATTCAAATAAAATCCTCGCCTATTAAATATTTCCTTCTTAAATTTATTAATAAAACTCACCTTCCACACATCTGCTTTATCAATGGCCTCAAATAAATTATCCAAAGTAGCAGGGACGAGCCCCTCTTTGGAATAAATAGTCCCCGTAGTTTGGAGTCCCTCTTCCATTTTTTCACCTAATGATTTTAACATTGGCAATAACATGTGGGGATTAGATGCCATATCATATAGGGACTTCTCAAATTCCTCTGAGGTGAATGATTCTCTCCACGATGGGAGGTCCTTAATCTCAGATTCACTGTATCCATCATATAAAACTAAGACGATTCCTCGCCTCCATTTATTTTCATTTTCTCGTTCTATAGGGGTGATAAATTCATATAATTGCGAAGCATCAGTAAATTGTTGAACAAAATCCACCCCATCTACATAATTTGTCCCCCTAATAGTTATTAATTCTTCCTCCTCAGAAACTTCTATGTTCTTGATATATTTTACTGATTGAAAAGTCCTTACTGGTTCTCCATCCTTATCTTCAAAATCTATAGTTAAAATTATTTGTGGCCTTTCTATCAATATTGGTTCATCTACTAATGCCATGGGTTTTCCAGTCCCTCCAAGAGGGGCACCATTGTTTAGGTGAGGTAGCCCCATTGCTTTTTTATAAGTTCCACCCCTCCAAAATTTTAACCAAGGATAATTTGTAAAGAGTTGGTGGATTTGGCTCAATACCACATCAAAGCCATGATTCCACCGCCATCCTACTACAATGGCCTCACCATCAGGTCCCTCTCCATCCCATATATTTTCCTTCACAATCATTGTATCTATTAAAGGGCTTTCCCTCCTCAGATATATATTATTACACATCCTTTCAAATCTATCCCGCTCCTCAGGAGGTGTAGCCAAAAGGTAATCTTTGTAATAATCTACCACCATAGAATATTGGTCACCCGTTAAATTTTTATTCTCCAACAGCCAAAGGGGGTTCTTCAGCAACATATCATCTATAAATGTAGTATTATCTTTAATATTTCCATGTCTCGCTAATGACTCATCTAATTCCGAAGTTTGACCAATTAATTGAGATACTAATGACTCATCTAAATGAGTATGAATTGCTATTGAATTTTTAATAATGTTGATATATTCATCATAACTCCCTCCATATATTTCACTTATAGCATTCCATGAGAGCCCTTCACCCTCATTTATCCAACTTCCGAGTAATCCCCTTTGTAAAAAGGGTGGTAATTGCTCATTTGCAACTAATCCTCCAATTTGACTTATGCCTCCACAAGCAGCAATTTGAAGCACATCAATATTCTGTGTTTCATTATTGAGTCGTTTTATATTTTCCATATTATATTCTTGAGGGGGTTCTTCAAAAGATGATTCATGCCTATTGTAGGCAGAGCCTGGAGGTAATTTTGGAGAATAATAATCCCCTATGGCCTCGGCTAAAACTAAATTTTCAAACACTAAAAATTGTGCAGGTGTTCTTAACCACGATGCCACATAATTATAGCCAATAGTAAAGAGGAATTCGGGTTGAGATTTCTCATATCCAATTCCTAGTAAATAATTAATAGCGGGGATAGAGATGTCTTCTTGAGACCTCACTATGGCTGTTTCTTGATTATACCTATATGATTCCTGAATTAATTTAATATCTTCCTTTCTTAACAATTTTATAATACTGATTTCAATTTCAGGAGAAACAAATCTATTGGGATTAGACAAAGAATTATCTTTATTATCCATCTGTCTACTCATAAATGCAAGAGGGTCAATACCTAATTCTCTTTTATTTTGCCATAAGGATTCATATGCTGAGGTGGTCCTTATATTAGATAATAGAAGACCCTCCAACCCATGTGGGATAGAACCCCCTACATCCAAATTAATTAATTCAGGCATTATCTCAGCAGCAACCACAACAGTCCTCTTAGATTGCCTATCGAATTTTTGATACCTTAATGCTTCGTGAGTATTCCCCATACCCAAATACACTCCGTTATATTCTTCACAATACCCCCAATCCTCAGCGTTTTTAAACGGTAAGGATATTGCCAATCCCATAAAATTTCTAACTGTTTGAAGTGATTGGCCAAAGACCCCAGGCAAATCTCCATATTTGGTGTATAAATTTTTAAATTCAGTTAACATTTTTCCAAAGGCTCTAAGGCTCAAATTTGGACAAAACATTAAATGTTTCATTCCTACTAAAAATTCTCGGTATCTCCAATATAATTTCATTTCGGAGGCAATGGAGGCCTCATATATCTGGGCCTCCCTGCCCCCATATCTCGATAACCATATATCCATTCGAGCCCCCTTATCTCCTTGTAATTCATTAGAAACTAATTTATCTATTAGGGTGTCTAACATTTCAGTTGGAACGCTACTTATGATTGGAGGATAATTATTCCCTCCTGCCAATGTAGAATTAGTATCAAATAGAGCCAAATATACCATCTCATCAATCCCTCCAACATCTATACCATCTACAGTATACCCTTCATGCGATTTTGACATTGCATAATGGGTGCCTTCATTACACCTCCCATTTCTTAACAATCCCTGGCAAACATTGTCTCGAGCCAAGGGGTTACCATAATTTTCATCATATAAATCTATATTATCGACAATACCCTGGATAAATTCAAAATTGGCTACATCTGCCTCTACTAAAAATCTTATAATTTGATTTCCTGCTTCCATATCCAAACACCGATTCACCAATCTTCTAATAGTATTCTCATACGCCCAAATTATTGGATTCATAGAAAGGGCTAATAGGGCATTCTCATTTCCATAATTTAAAATATACCCTGAATCTCCATAAGACATCCTTTCATCATTTGCCATCACGACTAATGCATTTGCATCCCCCACTTCTACTTCTCCCATCCCTTTGAGGAATATTTTAGAATCATATTCTATCTTCGTATTACCACTTCCTGCCTTATCGGAATATCCATTAAAGACATAAGGGGTCTTGCAATAATCATAATTTAAAAGTCCTGCATCTTTGAGTATCCTCCCTATAGCCCCTAATATATTAAATCCCCAAGGAGATTGAGAGGGGTCTTTAGGATAAACTTGTATTTCTACCCCTACATCTCTTCCAATCAATTCTCCCCCTTTATAGGAATCTCCCCACCTGAGAATAAACCGTCCAATTTCCTGCCTATACTCAGTCTGCCCCCTCTTATACACCCATACGATGCAATTCCCATATCTAAAATCCGATACTGGACCTCTCGCATAACATCCATCCCAATTTTCACAAGATGCGGATTTTTCACTCCACAATCGGCCTGTGGATTTAGTAAGCATTTCAAAAGGGTCAGTAGTTATCCATAAAGTATATTCCCCTCCCTTCGATTTAGGCCACAATCTACCTCCTTGTTTCGCCTTTTCAGGTGGTTTTATTTTTAACAATTTATTTTTTAAATCCTTATCTTTAATTTTCTTAATTAATGAAGAAACTAATATCTTTTTATAAGTCTCTACTAAAGGGCCCTCTCCTGGCTCTTCTTCTAATTCTTGAAAGGGAAGTGCTTCCAATTCTGCATTGAGAGATTTAATCCCCTCCATAGTAAATAATGAATTATATACTGGTATCCATTTATTTAACTCTTCTAACACAAAATCAATTCGTGGTCGCAATTGTTTCTTATACTTTTTCATCAATAGGCCCAGTATTCTTTTCTGCTGAACTTCAGAAGCAGAATTAATGATATTTTTTAAGACTTCTCTCTTAATAAGATTTCTTAACACAATATCATCTTTTATAATTATTTCTTTAGATTGAGCCTCTAAAACTACATAATGTAAGTAATCTGTTTCAACATCCCCTAATGGGAACATATATTCAATAGGATTCATTCTCCCACTAGCAGAAACTTCAGTAATTGCCTCATTTCCCGTTAATGGGTCATATGTAGAAACATATTCATCTTCCGAAAGAAACCCTATAAATGTCTTTAACATCCCTACTCTCGTCGCAGCCACTTCCTCATCTATAGCCTCTACATCATACCAACCTGTGATATCTTCAAAAATTTTCCAACCATTCTTCTTGCCGTTATTAAAATTATCTATTCTATATTCTACAGCACTTCGTAAGTCCGTCGCCATTGGATTTATATTTCCTGAAGGAGTTTCTCCATCTGGAACACTAATTATTCTTTCTTCCGGCGCATCATAGTCGTGTCCATAATACTTAAAAATGGAAGACTTTCTATTGTGTTCGAATTGATTCCACCTTTCAGTCAAATGTCTATCCCATAAGTAGGCTATCTCCTCCCTACTTGATGTTTTGACTTCACTTGAATCAATTCCATATGTGGCCCAATCAAAATCAGGATTGTCAGGAAAAATTTCTTTAGTGGATTTATTCTTGACATAAGTAATCTTATCTTTCTTAGCCATACTCCCTAATTCATAATCCGACTACATAAAGATTTAGGTGTGATTATAAATTCCCTTCAGGGTGTTCTACTGCATTATCCAAGAGATATTGATTAAATTCTGAAGGCATTTTCATTCTTAAATCTTTTATCATTCGAATAACCATATCATCAGTAGCAATATTATATAATGCATATAAATAAGACGGAGGAAGATTAGGATAAGTAAGTATCTTTTGTTGAATAAAAGGTATGGTCGTAGGGGTTAATCCATATTTCTTCAAATCCCCTTTCTTATATAGAAGAGATACCTCTAGTAATTTTTTGGTCAGAGGAATATTTTGCAGATTATTCAATAATTGCCCCCCATTAGCCATCAACAACGGAAGATTAGCATTGACTAATTTAGCAGTCCATAATTCATTCTTATCAATAATATCAAAGATTGTTTTGGCATCTAGGGTGGCACTCTCGGATGTTTTGACTTCACTTGAATCAATTCTATATGGATTAGCCTCCCATAATTTAATTAAATATTGGGGGTTTTGTCGATGTAAATAAGTTTGTAGAATAGAATCTAACATTTTCTTATCCCACCGATATCTCCATTGGGGGACAATGACACCTTTTTTAGGGGGGTCATTATCTTTAAAAGTAAAGAGGTTAGGGAAATTCCACTTTTCAGCAACCCTTTCTTTTTCTTCAATTAATTCTAAACTATAATCCATATCTTCTTCATCATTAACACCCTCGATGAATTGCTCTACAACATGCCTATCTGTAGATTCTTTTCTTCGATGGTTCTCTAATTTAACGGAATAGAGAATATAGTCACCCCCTCTGTCCCCCTCTATAATATATTCATAAAAGTCATTAATATCTACAACCTCATCAATAGGTGATGAGATAAAAATATTTTGGTCTTCATCCCACTTCCAAACCGTTCCTTTAATTTCATACCTATCGTCACTTATAAATTTCAAATTTTGAATATAATATAATTCATTGGATGAATGATTATCATCACTAAATTTAAAGAAAATAAATGGAACATCTTCTATGAGTATAGGATAATCACTTATTCCTCCATCCCCTTTGAAGAGATTTTGATTTTCATAAGGAGAAAATACTCCCTTTTTTACACCTCCACCTCTCCAATATCTTAACCAATTAGGGTGGAGTGATAATAAAGTTTGTATTCGAGTTCTGGTGTCTTTACCCTGTGAATTTAATAAATTTGTTCGTTGCTCCGTAAACAAATTAAAGAGCCGCTCTACATCCTCATCAATGGGCATCGTTAAGAAATCAAAAGTAATCTCCCACAAACTTAAAAATGCCCGTTCACTTAATGCAGGATTAGTTAATACTTCCACAGGATATTTATAATAAAGAGATGCGGCCCTACCACCTCCTTTATGTCCAGTTAACAGGCTTAGGGGAGTATTGGGATTTCCTGCAATATATTCTTCCAAATATTCCTTATTCTTTAACCTATTAAGTAAATTAGGAGAAGTATTAGAATTTCTTGAGAGCCCAATCTCTACAAAAGATAAATAATCGCCATAATCTCCTTGAAATTTCTGAGAAATCGTTTCCCAATTATTCAATAAATTATATTGGAGTTTTTCTGGAAGTTTACTGTTATATACTAATCCAGTTTCTGAGGCCATCACCCCACTCTGCCATTCCTCCCCTATGGCGGCTGTTTGTAATATGCTTAGGTGGAGATTATTCACTACCTCCCAATACTCTCCTAAATTCTCTCTCATATCTGGCAATTCTAAAACATCTCCATCATCCCACCTATTTCCTAATGCGGCTTCCATAACTCTATCTTCAAATATCTCAAAATGGAGTCGGTTTTGCAACCATAATGCCACCACCCCATATCCAATTTGTGAAATCCGCCCCTTTTCCCCCAATAACATATTGATTAAAGAAGTAGGAACATCTTTTCTCAGCAACCTTGATTCTGCATCATTTGGTAAAAAGTTATATTGGAAATCTCTTATTTCTTCATCCTCAGTTTCTTCATAAGCCCCCATAATTATTTCCTCATTCACCCCTATCATATTTGAAGGAACAGAAAAATCTATGGGACTTCGAGGAAGCATACAATAATATAAGGAAGGAATATATTTTAACTTAATCCTATTTTCCCATAAAAATGCATATAGTTTTTCCCTTCTTAAATTTTCAAGGAGAGGGTAGGAAGGAAGCACTGAATTGCTTTGAGGGGGATTTCTTTGTATCCAAGGTGCAAAAAGAGCAACAGATAGAATAGACCTTTTGAATTGTCTATCTATTTTAAACATTGATTGCCATTCTTTTGAAATAGTATTTAATGAAGAAAGAGAAATTCCATAAGCCGAACCATCAGAAAAAGACTTACTTAAACCTTTATTAGTAAATCCCCAATCTTCAGAATTACTTAATGGCACTATCACGGAAAGGCCCACTATCCCCTTCATGTGGCTTATTTCTTTTCTATCTTTCTCAGACTCAGGATAATCTGAGAAATTATTTATAATTATATTGAGGAGATTTAAGAATTGTTTTTTACTCATGTGGGGGGAGAAGATGATATTAAATAATATTTTATTGATGGCTTGTAATGATAATCCTTCCCTTTCCCCTCTAATTATAATGGCCCCTTCGTGATTCATTTTCTCCATATAATTTTCTAATCCCTTCTTAGTTTTATATTCCTTGAAATCCACAGGGTCGATATATATTTTTTTCTCCGAGAATACAAAGTGTCCTTTAACATATCCTTCAAAACTACTTAAGACGGAATCTAAAAGGTGAGGAGGTGCATAACACATAGGTTGGTCCAAATAAGCCCAATCCAGGAATGAGGTATTTTCTCCCCATCCTGGGTGGTTATCTACAAGCCATTGGTGAGTTTCTGGTAGTGTATTGTGGTGTTTTATGATGCCCCACAAGATAGTGGTATCATTAATCCAATAATCCTTATCTAATGCAGGTAACATTTTAGCCATGGTGTCTAATGCATGACCATTGGCAATGGAGTGATATACTAATTGCCTCACAATGATATCATCATTTAATCTTAATAATCTTCCGATTACTTCAGGGAATTGCCAAATAGATGGATTCTGTGCTAATTCCCTTTTAACTCTTATATCCATACTTGCTCGTGAGAGCCTGTGCAAATCAGAATAACTAATGGTGGGGCTTCCAGCAAGATTTAATTCCGGTGCAAAAACCAATTTTTGTAAATTAATTTTCTTACCCTCCATCCTTAACCCAGCATAGGATATTTGCACATTACTAGTCCCCATTGTATCTGACCACCCTTGGTATCGATAAGGGGTTACACATTTTTTATAATTGAGTAATCCTTTTTCTTGAAGTATCATGCCTATTGCCGTAGCCATAGGGATTCCCCATTTTTTATTAGAGGGGTAGACTCGTCGCTCTACACCAACTCCATATTCTCCCTCCTTATTATCTTTTAATCCCCACCTTAATAGTGTCCTCCCTTTCAATGTTTTATCATTGAATAAGATAGGCCATCCATCATTAGGTTTGTCTGCTTCGAAAATATAAACTACACAATTACCAAATCTAATGTCGGAAAATGGGCCCATACTATATCCACCATCATAATTTTCACACGAAGAATTTGCCCAAACTCTCCCTGTAGATTTAGTAGCCATTAAGAATGGGTCATTAGAAATAACTAAGGAATAATTTCCTGCTGCTGACAATGGCCATTCTGGGCCACCAGGTTTTAAAAGGTGAAGTTTCTTTTGAGCGCTTTTGTCGTGTTTCATTTTTCTTATTAATTGATTGAATTCAATCTCTTTTTCATCCCCATTAGATAATTCATAATACACTTTATTGGGAGAATAATCCCCTGCTGAAAAGAAGTAAACCATTTTCTCTTTTTTCTGTTTTTCTTCTTTAATAGGTTTAGGTATTAAAGTAATATCGGGGAACTCTTCTCCTATCAATCTTTTAAGATTTTCGACCCCCCCTGTATTAAATAAATCTTTAACCCCACCTATATCTTTTTTAACAATGGTGGCAATTGTAGGCATCTCTTCTTTAAATTGAGGGAAATTCTCTCTCATGAATCCCATGATAGCCCCAATTTTAAATTTCCCTTGTTGTTGATATGCCACTACTAAAAGGGCTTGCCGAATTGCCGCCTCTAAACTAATTTCCTTTAATTCAATAACTTGTTCCTCTCCTAAATGCCTCCCTGAAGGATTGGGGTCTTCAGTAGTCAATTTAATATCTGAATTAAAAATATCTAAGATTTCACCCAATACTTTCATTCTTTTTTCAATGACAGACATATCATCAATATTTACACTATACTCACCAATTATCTCTCGAAATACCTCAGCCCCTGTTCCCCCCTTATTCTTAATCCTATAGATTAGTGCATTTTCCAATCTTGCTTTGTGGTTATCTCTCATAGAGGATGGCTGAATTCTATAGGATGCTTCTGGGGTTTTAGTATATGCTCTTAAATCCCTGTAGGATTTTAAAATATCCTTTTGCCAAGGTATCCAAGTTTTATATTTATCATCTGGCATCTCATAAGTCTCTACCTTTTGATAAGTGATATGGTATGCCATAAGAATAAAGTGGCCTTTCTACTACATAAAGATTAGTGATGTTAACTCCGCACAACGGCAGGGTGTATTTTCCTATAATAATCTACATATTCTAATGGCCTCATACTTCTTATCTTTTTGGCTCGGGCCAATAATTGGGGGTCTAAGGTTGAATTAATAATGGCATAAATATAAGAGATAGGAAGTGTTTCATATTTTAATATTTTAGTTTGAATATGGGGCAAATCAGGAAGAGAGAGTGTATGAATATCATAGGCCTCCCCAAATTCTTTTTCATTTTGAACTAACGAAACTCCCAATAACTTTTGAGTCAACGGCAAATTCTTAAAGGAAGTAAATAGTGTGCCATTCTTTTGAAGTAGTATGCTTAAGTTATTATCAATTAAATTTTTATCCCATAAATTCAAAAAATCAATATTCTTCCACACTAAGTCTTGATTGAGTGTATAATTTGAGGTGATAATTGGAGTCTCCAAAAAGGTTAATAATTCTTGAACATCCGAGCCCCTAATTAAATAAGATTGGATAATACTCTCTGCATCTTCTTGATTAAAATTAAATCTCCACTTAGGCAAATTATCCACTTCTTCAAAGAATTCTATATCTGTGAAAACAAAAATATTATCTACAGTCCACCGAGGGGATTTGGTAGTTATTTTTTCTCCCTCACTATTGGTGGTTTCTCTACTCTCTACCCTATCTTCCTCCGGAATATAATTAAAGAATTCGTCAATACTTACCCTTTCTGAAATCTCTTCTTCCTTTCTTTGTGAATCCTCACCCCACGATGTGAGTGTCCCTTCTATTAATATATTATATTCATCTATCTTTTCAATTTTATCCAAATAATAAATTTTATTAGTTAAATATTCATTCATATCATCTGCAAACTTGATAATTATAGATTTATTTTCAGGAATTATTGGATAATCGGCAATACCTTCCGTATATAGATTTTGGGGGAGATGATTTTTAAAATTGCCTTTTTTAGTAGTTCCACCTCTCCAATATTTTATCCAAAGGTTTTCTCCCAAGTAAGTCTTTAAAGAAGACCTAATTTGAGAACCTTTATTTCTTTGTAATACACTATTGATTTGGAAACTATCAAATAATCTATTGGGGTTTTCATTAGTCATTGTTGAAAGAACATCCATACATAAATCCCATAAATTAGAAAACTCGGCCCCATTTAAAGCAGGGTTAGATAAAACTTGAGAAGGGTATGTGTCAAATAATGTAAAAAGATATTTAATCGAAGTATTGGGATTTTGAGATAAATTTTGATGATAACTTTCCATCTCATATAATTTATTTAAAATAGTTCCATCTAAATTTGGATTTACAGATAGTGCTTCATAAATATTGTCTAAGTATTCCCCATAATCTCCCCCGTATTTATGAGAAAGGTAAATCCAATCCCCTATCATCACATTTTGCACCGATGGAGGAATATGAACATTCCGAGCCAATCCCCCTTCATTAAATACCATATCGATTGCACTTTCCTCTAAAACTGCTATATCTTGAGCCATACTATACAGTTCAAAAGGATTCTCGGGTAAATCTGCAAATTTACCATCACCCAAATATAACTCACCTAAAGACTTTTGATAAATTAATTCAATAAATGCCCCAAAATGCTCTAAGGTCTCACTTAACCACAAAGCCACTAACCCCCACCCCATATTTTCAATCAAAGAGATATCTTGTAGGATTTCTGAAACAAAAGATGGTGGGGGGGTGGCTCTAATATATTTAACTTCCTTCTCTTCAAACATATATCTTAATTCCTCATATTCTCCCTCATCTAATGTTGTAATTAATTGTTTATCCTCATATAAAATTTGTGAAGATGGTTTATTAAAATTTAATATATCTCGTGAATTCCGAGTGAATAAATAAGAAGGAATGTTGTATTTGTTCCGTAGCCTCCATATAGAATTAAAACATTTCCTATCCCTCAAACTTTGAAGGATTAATGGATAATGGGTGTGGGAAATATTCATTACATATTCTGTGGCCTTAAGAAATTGCCTATCAATAAGATAAACAAACTCTCTTTCGTGTGAAATACTAAATGGCAAACCAAAAGGATTATCATCGAAAGCCCAACTTTCTGAAAAGGTCATGGGCAAAGCATAAGAAAGTGCCACTTCTTCTTCTATCTTTACACTTAATTTTTCTTGGAAACTATCGCCCCCTCGTAATAACTCTATCCCCTCTTGGATATTTTGTAGTGCCTTCAGATAATCTCCATCATCAGCATGTGGTGCAAACAGGAGTGATTTACTTAAGATGGCTTTATTTTTCTTTCCTTTAGCCCTTATTTTTTTCAATAATTTTTGGATGGTTGCTGAATCTCCATTACAAACATAGGGCATATTGGATGCATTATTATGGCCTATGCCTCCATAAAGCACTTCGATAGCATCATAAGATTTCCCCTCAAAAATGTAGCCTGGGTGTAACTCTAATAATCTTTTATGAACTTGGGGGGTAGAATTTTGATGATTAGCAATCAAAAAAGGAAGGCTACTCCGAGCCGTGATATCTTCCCAAGTAGGGTCGACTTCCGGAATGATATTAACAATCCCTAACAGGGCATGTGGGTCGGCAGTTTCTGAAGCAACTAAAAATCTAATAATATTCAAATCTTTAGTCCTTATTAATCTTCCAATACCTGTTTCATTACCTGCAATTGCCCAAATATTGGGATTTTGAGACAAAATCATTTTCACATTATTATCTATTATGGGTCGTGTCAACCTTTCAAAGGCTACATATCCTATGTTTTCATTACTCGCCATTATTACATCAGGATTCACCTTAGGTGCTTTTATATCAGTAATACATCCATTCCCCTGAGAATAAGTTAATTTTCCGGTCCCACTACCCACATCACAATGACCATCATAATAATAGGGAGTCCTCATTTGGTTATAATTAAAGTATGAAGTTGTAGAAAGAATCGTGGCTAATGCCTTAGTCAATAATTTATCTATAGCCCCCCCTCTTGGATATAAAGTAGGGTCTAATCCCATTCCTATATCCCCTTCTACATTCTCCTTATAACCCCACTTAATATTTTGTCGCCCCAAAATACTTCCTGGCCTGATTTGTCCTTGAAATGATGTTCTATTAGTTGGTTGTATCTGAGGCCACCCATTAGGAAGTTTACCTCCCTCAAAAGCAAAAACAACACAATTTCCATAAAGCACATCCGTCATTGGACCTTTAGCATAAGTCCAATCATAACTATCATATCTTTCACAAGAATTTTGTTCCCAAAATCTTCCTGACGATTTAGTCATATTCATAAATGGGTCATTAGAAATAACTAAATAATAATCAGTTCCAGCCATCTCAGGCCATTGGGGACCTCCTGGTTTATGCTGATTGAGGAAATGGTAGGCCTTTTTGTCGTGTCTCATCATTTTAATTAAATCAGCCAAAGGAATTTCATATACTTTCTCTCCTATCTGATAATAAACAAATAATGGTTCTATATCATCATATTTAAAAATATAGGAAAGTGGTTCTTCTAATTTATTAGGTCCAGTTGTTTCACCTAATGTGAATATGCCAGGATAATTTTTTTCTAATTCTATTTTTATTTCTTCAGTCCCTTCTTTATTAATTTGCTCCCTCACCCCACTTAGAGATTTTCCTATCAAGGGAGCAATTTTAGACATCTGGGATTTTAAATGGGGAAAATTACCACCAATAAAACCCATCGCAGCACCCACAGTTATTTTCTTAGGATTCTGCACTCCAATCACTTTAAGAGCAATAATCGAAGCCTCTTCAGGAGAAATAGTATCCTCAAAAATTAATTTTTGGTCAACCTTCGCTAATGGGTCATAATTAATTAATCGAGAATCTTGATTAAAAATATCTAATATTTCTGAAAGAATATTTACCTTTCTCTCATAACCTTCTTTATCATCTAAACTAATATGGTATTCTCCAATAATCTCTTTCATACATTTTCCATATCCATAATCTCCTACGAGATTATTTTTATTATCTATTCGAGAATTTAATGCACTTAATAATTTATCTTTAGTTTTGGCATACCTACTTGTAATATTGATATCGGAAGTTTGGCCCATGGAATTTAAATTAAAAATATTCTCATAAACATTTTTATACCATGCTTCGCCATCATCCCAATTTTCTTCAGGCATCTCATATGTGACTGTTTTCTTAAATTGAATAATCTCATCTTTAGCCATATTAATTAAATCATCTTTTAGATATTTAAAGAATTCGTTTAAAGATTGTAGGGCCTCTCCCCTCTTTTCTTACTAAAAATCCTTTATCATTTCTAAATTTAACTGATATGGCTTTTTTAGTAGGAACCTCTTTTCTCCCATTGTTCAATAGTCGATTAATAATCTCATCAGCAGTTATTTCTTCACCAATATTGATGACGGCCCTAGCAGCCTCGAAATTAGTTGGTTTAGTCCTCATCCTCATTCCTCTTTATTTGATATTCTTCCATTTAAAATATTTTTCCATTAAAAAACCAGTAACTATAATAATACCACACCCCACAGATATGCTGACTAAGAGATTTGCTATTGCACAGTCCATATCTATCACATCACACTCTTGGAGCCACCATTGCCCGAATATAGGAGTGGTTTCCCAATTCCCACTTTATTTCCCAAACACCGCCTTGACATCCTCGAATTTTGGCGGCATCCCCTAATGTAGATGTGGCCTTAGTGGTCTCTACTACGGAATAATTCGTTTTGGAAGAATACCCTATAGGGGAAGTAGGGCACTCTTTCCAATCTATCTCTATAATCCCCTCATCACTTTCAGAGGTGAGGTGAAGGTAATCATCTTGAGTAGAAACATCAAAAGAGACAGCATTAGAGGCTGCTCTCAAAAATGTCTTCAAAGGTGTGGTATTTATGGAGGTAGTATAACCATCTGATAATTCTTTTTCAGCCCCAATTAATGATGGGACCTTACCAATCATATTAGTATCAATTAACTTAACACTTCGAGATAAACCTCCAGCCTTAAGAATCAAATTACTCCCCCCACTCTCATGTGTGAAACTCATGGTGTCTTTGGCTTTTAATGTTTTAGTAACATCTTTGATTCGGTCTAAAACCACTCCAAGTTCTATGGGGTTATCACAATGATATTCTTTCAAATCATCCTTATCAATTTTCAATTCTAACATTTTATATTTGTATACATCAGAGATTTTAATATGCAAACCACTACTATCAAAATTAAAGATACATTCCTCATTTACATTCTCTATTGCCTTTACCACAGTCTTGATAAATGTTCCATAGGTTTCAAAGTAGACTCCCATACAACATAATTGTATATAACACCTATTTAAACATATTCTGCCTTACTTGGCGTAGTGCATGCCCCCCCATCCAGACCAAGAATGCTTAGTTTTTTTGTTTGGCCCATGACCTACGGGGTTTTCAATTTCATAATCTTCAAACACCACCTCTTCTTCAAAGGGATTAGTTTCCATCCAATTTATCATATAACCCATCGGCCTCTTCCATATTCGTGCAAAGAGATAAGGATATCTAGCATCCCTCTTCGATATCTTCTCCCAATATGGAAGGCCCCCTCCTCCAACTGATTCCTTCTGCGTCCCTAAAATCCTGTCTAATGGTGAGGATTCCTCATTATCCATATCGTGGGGAAGCCTTTGTAAAGTCCAATATTTCTCTTTCAAGGTCCACCTATAGGAATCGACCATACCTTCTATACTACTATCTAATACTAAAATTTTAGGATACTTAGTATTATCTAAACTAATAATAATTTCGTAATTAGAATTGGCAAATAGGGGTAATGTTGTAATGAATGGATTAATAATATATTTTCCACCAATTGTATAATCGAATTTAGAATTATACTTTAACATTTCATTTAAGATATTGTAAATTAGGAGGGCTCTATTTTCCTGTTTATTTTTCTTGGCATCCTTATATTTTTTCATGGCCATCTCTTTCAATGTATTAGCCAATATTGCTTTTGCAATGAATATGGGAGTCCCCAACATCGAACTTAATAATTCAAGGGTGGCGTAGAGAGTGACTTCTATTTTATAACTTAAACTATTGTGCTGCGGCCCCCATCGATTATACTTTTCTTTCTTAGCATAATACTCCTTAATACCTACCACTGGGTCTATTCTCAATGTTTCTAATCGATTTAATGTTTCCTGTAATTTCTTCTGACCTTCTACCTTATTGTCGCTTAACTCTTCTATATATTGATTTAAATTCACATAGACTTGATTCAAAATTATAGTTAAGGACATATATTCTTTCAATATCCCTAATTTTAAAAAGTGATTCTGTATTTCAGCCGGAATCTCATATGTATAATCAGTATATTTATCATGATAAATTAAAGCCCCATTTACTTCTTTTTTCTTAATCTTTTTCTTTGAGTATAACCCTGATGGCACTGTCGAGTAATAACCTCTCCCATCATAATATTCTGGTCTGTAGCCTCCCCCCTCTTCAGGCATATCTATTTACCCCCTATAATAAATCCAAGATAAGCCATGAGAGGGCCCCCTATTGTATTTGACATGAAATATCCGACTGCATCTTTCATCCTTCCTTCATTGATAAGTCCTAATAAATCTACACTAAATGTGGATAATGTAGTGAATGCCCCTAAGAATCCTACACCGAGCAGTAGTGCTAATTTTTCACCTACTAATCCCCCTTGAAGTGATTTACTAATGAGCAAACCTAATGCAAATGACCCTACTGTATTTACAGCACTTGTCCCATGTGGGAATGTAAACTTATCTGAAACTATGTATCTTGAAACAGCCCCTAACGAACCTCCTGTCGCTACTAAAACATATGGATTCATAGGATGAAATTATCTTACGACTACTTAAGAGTTATCTTCTTTAACCAAAACTCAATCCACATCCGCAGGTTCTTTGAGCATTTGGGTTTTCCATTTTGAAACCCCCACCCATTAATTTTTCTTCATAATCAATTAATGTTCCATTTAATAAAGTGCTATCTGATGCATGGACCGCAATAGTGATGTCATTTTGTTTTATAATTTGATGTTCATTAGTAGGTTCTTCATCTCGTAAATCTAAGTCATACACATAACCTGAGCACCCGCCCCCTTGAACAGTTATGAAAAGAGTTAGGTCTTTACCTTCTATTACTTGCCTTAGCACTCCCTCGGCAGTTTCAGAAAGAATGATTTCACAATCAATTACTTCTCTTTCTATATTATCAATAGTATAAATACTTTCCCCACAAGTTAAATCCATACATCACCTGATATTTACTACTATTTAAGATTTATCAACAATAATTTCTCTCTCAGGAGTTTGACCCCAAGGTTCATCAATAAATGATTCTATCTTATTCACTTGGGTATGCCATCTCTTTTTATCATCTACCTCTTTAGCCTTTTGAGGATTTAAAAAGAAATCTCTTAATGAGTCAAAATGATTAAATAAACTTTTAGACCTTTCTAATGTGATACCAGGAATCAGATTCAACATATTATGGTATTTATTTCGAGAAGATTTTACAATTGTGGTCTTCCTTACTAAGATTCTAAATTCTCCATTTTCTATCCTCTTGGTTAATGTATGAATATATTTTGTAGTATCTGCTTTAGATTCAGTAAACACTACAGGAATAACTTCTACGGACATCCTATTCAAGAATTTCTTCAATCCTGAAATTTGAGAATAATTTTTCTTATTTCTCCAAATCCACGATTGATTTAATTTGCCTTCTATAAGCAATATACCATTATCCGTTTCTTTTAAGATTCGTGCAATTTGGTCTTCAATCCTCTTAGACCCCCATGAAGTGTAGACATCATCCCATGTTTTTCTTTCAATAATTATGGGGTTAGAAGATAATAAGGAATCTTCTTTAATCCAAATATCCCCACAAGATAATGGAGTAGATAACCACTCATCCTTATCAAAAGATTCATGAACATCTACTAAGATTTCCATAATGAAAATAAACATTCATTCCTATATAAAACTAAGCACCCATTCTTATGGTCATTCTCGTATAATATTGTGGATTATGATAATCACAATGTGGACATTTTTGTAAATTTAAATTATAAGATAAATTACATTTAACACAAACGGTGTGCATATTATCACTCTCTAAATAAGGACGGTTCGGCTTCATAAACTTTGATGGATTGTGGGATTTCGTTTTCCTCACTATCATAATAATCATAACATTTGAAACCTGCCTCTTCAATAGCAGAAACTAAGTCACTTCTTATCTCTCCTGCATTGGCCGAGATTAACCAATAGAAGTCAGAACTGTCCCACTCTCCTTTATTCAAATCTAAAGAATCTAATGCTCCCAGAATTCCTTGGGCGTTATCTTGGAAGGTTCCTGCTAAATTATTGTCTTCTCGAGGGTCCTCATCTTTCCAATAAATACTGATATTTCCAAACCCCATGAAGAGTAATTCTAAATCTTCCTCCTTCCAATTGGTTAGTTTTTCTTTATGTGGCTTTAATGCCGCTATTAATACTTCTTTCAAGACCATAATAATCCTATTATAACTATACCTATTTAAACTTTACTTTCAAATGTGGTTTTTATACCGGCCGCTCTTTTATTTAAATAAGAAGCATAATCCCCATCTAACTCACCCGAACTTTCTCCATCATACAAAACAATTCGATGTTGGCTGTCCCACAAATAACCTAATTCCCTAATTTGTAATAATAAATTATGAATTCCTCGATGTCCATGTGGAGAATCAATCTCAGAATATTCGAGAAATTTATCCAAAATAGACTCTTCAATAACAATATCCATAATTAATAAAAAGAATATACACCTATTTAATCCTTCTCCATTAGAGGGGTATCATCCATCCAATTTAAAAAAGGAGGGCTTTTATAATACCAAGGAATTCTCAATAACATTACTTTCCTTTCATTATATTTAGGGGTTTTTAAATAACTCAAATTAAGATAATCTCCATATTTAGACTTGCCCTTTATATATGATTGTTGTGACCTGTTTGGGTAATCTCCATATTCATTAGGGCCTAATCCAGGCCTTACCTGCTGAGTGTGAGTGGGGTATTGCTCACTCCCCCCTACTTTTGTAGAAGTGATGAAATATAAAGTAGAACCCTTGTCTTCAGGGACTATCAATATAGAATAGGAATTAAGAGATAGATTTTTCAAATTAAAATCGAAAGCATCATAATACTCTATTTTTAATTTAAGATTTTTAATTAATTCCCTTTTGTCCTCTGCTAGTTTTCTTTTACTCATATAAGAAGGGGGAAGATATATTCCTTGGGCTACTAAGTTAAGATATACTTGAAGAAAATTAGTTATCTTTTCTTCATTAATTAAATCATCCAAAAGTCTATTTCGCAAGGTAGTCAATTTATATGAATTTTCGACATTCCACACCCCATTTCCCTCACAAGGCTCACAAAGGTGTTCTTCCCAATCGCCGTTGCAGGATATGCACTCCCATATGCCTTGGTCACAATCTTCGCAATACCACACACCATCTTCACAATAATCACAATAAAAGTAACCATCTCCTCCACAACTATCACACACTATAGTAGAGTTGCCGTCACAGACTTCACATTTTTGCTTCCCTCCATCACACTCTGGGCAAGGAACTATGCCGTCGGAACTATCAGTTCCAGATGCAATTCCTCCACTACCTTCACAATCTACGCAAGGATTTTCGCCGCCGTCACAGTGGTCGCACCCCACATGGCCATCAGCACCACAATCAGGACAATCCAATTGCCCCCCACCATTGCAGTCGATACAATTCTGTTCCCAATTTCCTTCACAGGCTTCGCAATTGGTGTAACCCTCATGACAATCCTCACATTGGGCCACCGTTCCCCCTATACAATGGGGGCAATCTATTTCTTCAGGAGGGACATAACCTAATCCTGAGAGAATTTGGAAATGGGGATTACTTTTTTGGGTGTCATTTTTTAAATCTTCCTCTAATTTCTTACCATCTACTACGGGCATCTTTTGATTATAGGCAAAAGTAAGAATATCTTCTCTCTTATCCAGATATGGAATAATAGCATCATAAGAATTAATAAAGGGCCGATGAAATATCCTCCTTACCTCGTTCCGGTCTAATTCAATCCCTTTCATAGAAACTTCTTTTATAAATGGATTAGGGGGTTGTTTTCCCTTCACTTCCTTTGATATCTTTTTCTTAGTGAACCTTCGCTTCCACCAACTCTTTTTCTTAGCCATAGGTATAATAAATAAAAACTACTATTTAAAGATGTTTTTAATATCATAATTTGATATGGGCAGATTTATTAACTGGTATTTTATAAAAATATTCTCCCTTCGGGACATATCTATTGGGCACTTCTACCAAGTTTGAATTCTTAGCGGTTCTATCGGAAAAAACCATACAGCCTTTACAATCTGCACTAAAAATCACGAAGAAGGTGGGTAAGTCTAAATCAAAATATTTTTCTTTCCGTGAGGGCAAATTGATATCGTCAAAGGGAAATGGTTCATGGCCATCTTTCCAATGTTGTTTAATTTCCACTTCTACATTAATGCAATGGTGTTCATTTCTATATCCTTGCCTATCGATAGCATATCGAGTCTCACCATCTGTGAATTCATCGACTCCGAAAAATTCTTTTAAAAATTCAGCCGCATTCTTTGCAGCCTCGTCATTTTTTTTAAAGAGATTGCTACTAAATCTCTTATTGGCCATAGATTTAATATTGGGAGAGACCTATATAATAGTTTAGGGATTGATAACCAGGGGCAATTTCATCAATTTCTTCCACAAAAAGACCTCATCTTTATAGTTCTTAACTTCAAATAAATGTTTTATATTTAAATCTATAAATAACTTTTCTAAAACTAATCCATTTTGAGGAGGTGTGGGATTTTCATTCTCATAGGATTTCCAATAACTCCCATAATCTCTCATACAGGCTGATAAAGATAAATTATTCTTTTCTCGATATTCTTTAAGTTTTATTGAAATATTTTTCGAATCTTGAGGGATATAAATCATATATCGAGAATTAGGGATAAAATTTATAGAACCAAATTCTTGAAGAAGTTTTTTAGCATTTGCCTCACCTACTCCTTTCAACCCAGGAATATTATCACTACTATCCCCCATCAAACATTTCATATCTACATATTGCTCAGGGTCTATTTGTAATTTCTCTCTTACATCATCAGAAGTAATCTCTTCTTTCAAATTAAACAATTTAATATTTCCTCCCCAAGATAAAATTTGAAACATATCTTTATCTTCACTAATTACTATGACTTCTTTTCCTAATTGAGAATATAATTGAATTTGCTCTGCCATGATGTCGTCTGCTTCTTTATGGATATCATACAACCCTCTCCAATTTTCTTTTAATTTCATTGAGTCGAATCCACATTTATCAATAACTTCTCTTACATCTTGTCCTTTATGTTTTTTAGGATTAATACCATTTCTTTGTTTCTTATATTTATTATAAAGCCGACCCCTCACTCTCCTTCCAAATATACCATCATAACAAACCAATACTTCATCAGCCTCACCCATTTCACTCATTTTATATTCTAAGTAATTGAACTCCCTAGTAAATATTTTATTTATGGCGGATTTATATTTTTTTTTAGAAACCAATCCTTCTGTAAAACTTTTTTCCCACCAAGGTATGGTTTTCCCTGATTTGTGTTTTTGTTTTTCCATCCTCCCTACGAAGAATCCACCATCAATAATAAAAACTGCCACAATAATAAATAAGAGGCTTACTACCTAAAGGTTCTTATTTTGAAATTTGATTGCATATCATCTTTATCCTTATTCATCTATATAAAAGGTTCGCCATAACTCTTTCACTACAAAAATCCCCCTCATAATTAAAATAATTGATTCTTTTAATTCCAGCCCTCCGAATCTCCGACATACATTGTAGGCATGGTTTGGAGGCTCCAAATGAATCATCGGCTAAATATCTTATAATAGTCATAGTGGCTCCCTCTGCACCATTCTTTTGCCTGACCAGTTGCTTCAACGCATTGGCTTCTGCGTGGATAGAATAGTTTTTAAAATCTCTTTTATTGTATCCTCGGGCTAATATAGCCCCTCCCCTAACTATCTCCGCATACATCCCTACCTTACAGTCAGACCTATCAATATACTCCTTAGCATGTCTATCGGCCCTTCGAACCTTGCTAGGTAATGTCTGCACTCTTTATAATCGCTTATTTACCTATATAAAGTGATTGGCATTACTTTTTCCATAATACTAATAATCCAAGAATACCTACTGTCGCAAACAGTAAATTTCTTTCCGTATTTCGTGGAAACATATAGGTTTCTCCTTGTGTTTCTACTTCTTCATCTTCCTCATACGGGAGTGGTGCATAGTATTCATAACAATTTCCATTCGAAGCCTCCCTATAACCATCTAAACACCCTCCACAATCTCCTCTTGAGAAAAGACTAGCCACATTTCGGTTCTGAGAAGCGCAATCTGGCTCAGTGTTTTCATCATCATTAGGTGCGTCAGGATTTTCAGTTTTTAATATATCATATATTTCATTATCTGAGTTTCCACCACATGCACTCGTTCTTAATCTTTCAGCGGCTTGATTATAAGTTATGGTTTGAGAATTGTAATCATCTAATACCCCTCCAATACACTCAGATATAGAATCTAAAGAATTTAAATCAAAATTTGGCCCTACATTAAAATAATCATAACCAAACATATACTATAATTTAATCTTTTTACTATTTAAAGATTTAGAAAAGAAGGTGCGCCATGAGGAGTCTACCTTCACCCAAAAGTTATTCTCAACTCCTCATTCATGGTCTATCCAAAAAGAACCAAAAAACTTGTATTCAGCATCATCTGTTAAAAACCCTTCCACAACTTAAAATTCAATACCCATTAGGCGCATTGTTAAATTATATTTTTAACTATTTAAAGGTTATTGTGCTTTTTGAGAATATCGATATACCCCCAAACCCAACATCGCCCCTATTAAAAGCCACCACCAATTTAATTTTCTTTCCCAATTTAATTTTAAAGTAGTATCATACATACTGGCCGCACCAAAAACTGGATTCCCATTAATCGAATAGCCCCATCTTTCGTCAAACGCACCCCTTGCAATGGGTCTTTTTTTAGCAAATTCTTGCCAATCTAATTTATAATCTACCCCTCCCTCTCTAAATTGTAAAGAAGGAAATGTAGTGGGGATAAAAAGTTGACTTTCAGAATCTCTCAATAAAACGGTTTCTCTCTTACCTAACCTTATATAATCTCCTGTATCACCTTCTAACTTTAAAGAGATGTTTCCATTAGATGCAGAGTATGGGACTCTTGCACTTGATAATAAAGCAAAGGTAAATTCCTTAGGTATCTTAAAATCTAATTTAACAGTTTCCCCTTCTTTAACCATGTAATCATATATTTTTTCCTCACCACTGGTTCTAAACCATTTCCAAGTAGTGGGTAAAAAAGGTTTTTTGAAAGGATTAGAAATAAAGGAATTAAAACTTACTTCGGACTCAGATTCATATTTTTTTAAGTTATGACTATTTAATACAAAATCACTATTATAGTCATTACTATCGATGGACATATAGGTCATTACCCCTTTTTGATATATAAATGTTAGTTAAAGAATACCCACCGAGTCAAATCAGCCTCAATGGTGCCATTATCAATATGGATTAAGAATTCTTTTAATTCATCGAAAGAATTAAACATAAAATTAAAGTCCATAATTCCAAACAACCAATTAGCAGCATTCTTCTTTCCTCCTTCTATTACTACGAGGGTGGGTTTTCTTTGGTGAAGGCTATTAAGTAATTCATGAATGGTTCCAAAAATAAACACTTCAGGGTCAATATACACCACCACGAAGTCGGAGATGTCGACCATTCTTAAGTCACAATGCACTATTTCTTTCATCCTATCTGTTAATTCATAAAACCTTTCAGATTCCTTCAATGCACTCATTTTAGATTTTTCTTCCGCTACTTCTTTGTATTTGGGATTGGCAATAGGTTTATTACAAGGGTCAAAAACTAATACTCCTTTCTCAGTTAACCATTTTTCCAAATTTTGCCTCCATATAATTCCATCATCTTCTGCGTTATCAATAGGTCCTGCTAGATAACATCTAAGGCCTGACAAGTGATTAAATTCATTCATAATTATACCCTCTTCACCATATCTCATAAACCTTAAGGCCAATTGCACACGCAATTAATACATTTAGAGTTCCTAATAAAGTCCTAACTAAAGCCATCAATGGATTGTGTTTATCTAACCATTGTTCGATAAAGGACCGCTCTCCCAATTCTAAGTGGGGTTTAAGATTCATTTTTCTCCCCCACACTTAAAACAAAATAAAGGTGCATAAGGATAACTTTCTCGCCGCCACTCATGTTCACAATTTTTTCGAATATTCATTTGGATTTCCCCTAATTCATCTTCTAATTCTTTTAACTCGCTTCTCTTGATTTTTAATTTTTCAATAAGTTCCTTTTCTACAATCAACCAATCAGTTTTCAATATAGGCATATCTTGAAAAGAGGATTATGACCTTTATATATCTTTGTGCGGTGGGATTGATTCATAATACCTCTCAAACCATGCATAAATAGGTATCAAATAAATCGTAGCAATAATTGTGAATAACCCCACATTACTCCAATATGGTAATCCTGTCCATTCACACCACAGATAGGTGGGAGGTTGAAGAGTTATAGTCCCAAAAATAGGCCTATAAATATCTTTTTTATTTATTCTCATAATTACTCATCCTCACTTACTTCAACAATTTAATATTAATATTCTATTCAATATTAACTGTTTTAATTTCCACCATCTTATCACAGATATTACATTTGGATTGACCAATATCATATTCATCACCCTTAGGGGCGATACCGTGTCCACACCCTCCTTTAATAATAGGGAGGTATGTGCTTGTTCCTGTCCCATCTCCCCCTCTTGTGGCAAGGATACCACACTCATAACAATGAATCAACATTATTGGTATTGCCCCTCCACCCATTTCCCCATATACATTTTTTGAGTCACAAGCAGGGCATTCGACTATTGAAGTAATTATTCGCTTCATGTTTAATCACCCTTACTTGAACCATAAACATCTCCGTTATCTGTAATTTTTATCTCTTCATAAGGGGTCACTAACCTCCGATATAATTCTAATTTAGCACATTCTAAAACTCCTATTAATTGATTATAATGGTGATAACTTACTTTCCCTTCTACTTTGTGAACATCATCTACAAAATTAGAAATGAGCATAGTAATGCAATAATTCATCTCTCCGACTGACATGATATTTTGAGAAAGGTTTTTTAAATCTTCTTCAAATTTACCTCTACCTTCAGCATCTATATATGGCATAATATTTCACTTCCTATATTGTTGAATGTAAGCATATAATTCACTTACATAATTTCGGGTTTGGTCACTTTTACCTGATAAGTTATCATATTTATTCTCCAATATTTGTATTCTCTTCAATAAATAATAATCTACTATAAATGAGAGGGCTATCAAGAATGTGAGAATAATAAATATATAATAATAGGAGATGTCCATCATTTGTAGTCCTCCATCAATATATTATATGCTAAACCATATCCACACTCAGAACAATGTAATTTCGCCATATATAATTCACTCTCACTATTCCTATATAAACTTTTCACCCTCATAAAGGTCGAATTGGTGGTTGCATAAGGGGTGGTGGAGGTGGTATCTTCTTTCTTTTAGGTGGTTTAGTCCATGATGTCTTTAATTCCTTTTTGGCCATAGGTAGGATGTCATCAAAGAAGATTATCAATCGTGTTAAGATGTAAAATTGAAGGATAGTCGTGACTAAAATAACGGGATAAACAAAATATTCCCAAACCATGATTAAAAAATAGAATAACTACCTATATAAAGTCTTAGGGGTTCTTCTCTAGGATGAACATTCTCCCTTGGTCATTCTCAGACTCACTTTCTTTTATAAAAGAGAATATCCAATTTTGATATGGTTTGGACTTAGAGATTTGAAGTGGGTGGTCTCTATTATACTCTAACACTTCTTCTTTCCATAATTGTATATCCTTTCCCAATATCACCCCATACCCATTTATAAAGTCATCATCTGCTTCTTCGGATAGGTTTAGGTCCCAAGGAGTAAAATCACCATTTTCATCCCAATATTGGGGATAGTTTCTTTGAGGAAGGTAGTGGGTATAGTTGGTCTTCAACTCAAAAGGAGGTATTTGTCTAAAATTATAGTTCATTAGATTCCAAAAGTGGTCGTCCTCCATCCCTTCCCAGTAATGGTCCAAACTTTCCTCTAACTTCCAAACGATTATCCTACCTATTCGATTTAAAGCCTCTTCTAATGTCCAATCTATCCCTGGTTTATGAACGCTAGTATCCCACCAATCTTCATAAACATACATCGTTGAGTAAATAAAAATTATATCTTCAGCATCACTTCGACCCTTAGGATTAAAGCCCCAATTCATAAAAGAGTCTGCACTATCCATACCCCATAGATGTGCGGATGACTACTTAAAGATTTCACTCATTATTATCGTGAAATGAAATTACTTTAACCTCTCTACTTTGAATATTATAGAGAGTCAAATACCCCTTCATACTACTATATCCTAACATATTCATGAAATCAGTTTGTCCCTGCATCGTAGAGGATACAATCAAAGGAACACCCCTATACCACTCAAAAGCGTGACTGTGTGTATGTCCTGTAATAAATATATCTGGTGGAGTTTCAATAACCATTTGGTCTGCCTCTTCGGGTGAAAGGGCATTTCTCTCCCCCCACATTGGAGCAAGGTGTCTTTTCTTTAGCATATGCTTCATAACTTCAACAGAGGTATCATAAGTAACTCCATCCAATCGAGGTATCATATCATCCATTCCTTTTCCATGATAAGATAATATATCGATTCCATTAAGATTAACCCTACAAGGATTTCCTATGTGGATGGCCGAATTGAATCTCTGTTGGATTCCTGATTCTAACATGGGTTGGGGTTCGGCTGGCCTGACAGCATCGTGATTGCCTGGGAGAATAATGGGGGTGATGTGTTCGGGAATTTCATCTAACTTTCTCGCACAATATTCGTATTGTTCATATACATCAGATATAATCAAGTTTTTCTCTTGACCAGGATATACACCCGCCCCATCAACACAATCTCCTGACAAAACAAGATACTTTATATTTTTGGCCAATTTATCTTCATTTAACCATTTTACCATTTTATTCCATGTATCTTCTAAGAAATATTTAGACCCCATATGCAAATCCGAAATAAAGGCTATGGAGATAGGGTCATAATCTGCACCACCCTTATTTTGATGATTCATTAATATGTCAGCATAATAAACTTCATCACACCAAAACATATCCTCACTATTTTTATCAAAATTTCCGATTATTCCAATTACATCATCTACCATAAGAGTATCGGATGCAGGGTCTTCTTTTCGAATAAAAATCCTCATAGTTCCTGTTGGGTCTTCTAAAGTTACTAATTTTCCCCCTGATTTAGTCCTCTTAAAATCCTCTACCATCCCAATTACATTATACCTTCTCTTTTTATAACCTATCTTTTTCCTTTCATTAGTGATTTCTTTGATGGTTCCTGACTCTCTAAATCCTGATTGTTCTCGGAATATCTTTCTAATTTTCTCATACCTATTCTTAAATAAGTCAGCAATACTTTCTATACTCCCTATATTCTTTGATTGACCAACTGGGGGTCTTTTAATAATATCTGTAGAATAATCGGAGGCGAAGGCATCCCATGCACTATACGAATCTGGAGTATCTATTGGAGATGCCATGTATCTTATTAAAGATATTACCTATTTAAAGATTAAAGGTTCTGTATCCCTGTATAGGGTAATTTCACCCCTCCAGCAATTGTAGTATCGGAATGTCCTTTATAAGCATAAGGGGTTAAGGCGTTTTTATAATCCCAATAACCCCCATCATATAAAATATTATATAATACCCACATCAATACATCATCATCTCGAACACTATTGAATTTTAATTCAGCAGGATATATATTTGGGTCAATTCCAATATCTACCTCGCCTTTATCAGTGATACACCACCTCATATTTACTCTTCCTAACCATTCATGACTTACGGCATCAAAAAAATAGGCAGTAGCATTTGCTAATGCTACATCATGAAATGGGCCTAACCAATAATGCTCACTAATTTGTTCACAAGAATAACCTGGTCGGCCAGTGGTTCTCGTTAAAACATGAAGTGGCTCATTAGAAATTTCGATAAGATATTGCCCCCCTATATCATCCTTTGCGGCATAAACTCCTGTGATATCATCAAAAACAGAACCGGCAAAATTTTCCCAATCTTTAAATTGCTCTATTCGATAGGAAAGTGCTGACCTCAATACACTTAACTCTACCTCCCCCATCACTACGCCTGTGGCCTGTTCGAATCGAGCAGATACATCTTCGACCCACGCATCAATAGGCTTGTGGAAATATTTTTCCGAAATATTTTGAATTTTTTTGATGCTTAATTCACTCACATACATAGTTATTATTTTACACTCTTCATACTTAAAGATATGGTTAATTGTATATACTTTGTAATTCAGTAATCAATATATTTTCTGCTTCATGGGCTTCTTCGATATCTTTAGACCCTGTGATTACACACCTACCGCTGGAGAAAATTAAATACACTACTTTAGGGTGTGGCATCCGATATATGAGTCCAGGAAATTGTTCGGGTTCATATTCTGTTCTATCAAATGGTAAAGACATCATTAATCGGGAAAGATTAATTTTTTGATTATTGGTGATGTGGGAAATATCACTTGTAACCACAATATTGTGCAAGACGACTTGACAAGAATCTTTATCCCATAATTCAAAATCATTCTCAATTAAATCCTCTCTTAATTTATTAAAAGCAAAATCTATATCCTCTACGCTTTTGGCTCCTGTGGCAACTGCTTTCCCACTTCGAAATAATAAGACACAAACTTTGGGTTCTTCTGTTCGGTAGACCATTCCTGGAAATTGTTCTTGTTCATAATCAATATCTAAACTTTCTGCTACATCATTAATATCGATAGAATCTGCCATTCTTTGACTTGCTACAATATTTACTACCTCGACCATGATATAATGTTTGAAAAATCACCTATATAAGGCTATACTATCAATGCTGATTATTTATTTGAAAAACTTTAAGGGTTGCATCTAGGGCATACTGTTAGTGAATTATGATAAACACTCTCACAATTATCACAAAGTATCAAATTCTGAATTTTTAACATTTCCAATTCATCATTACTTACTCTCTTACCTTCTTTCAATTTATATTTAGAAACTTTATTCCGAGAATAATCTTTCCTATTATTCCCCTTTCGGTTTTTCTTCTTTTTATTACCATTATTATATTCATCCATATACATACTCTAATCCTCCTTAAAGATACATCATATTATTTGAATCATCATCGTCTGTATATTTTATACTATAAAAAGAATTAAAGGACTGATTTACAAAATCAAAACAATATAGTGCCATCAATCTTTTATCCACCCCTATAATTTTCCCTGAACACCATTCAAAAACTTCCATCGCACACAATTGTATTGTTTCTAATAATTCTATTTGAGTAATCTCTTCATCAGGGCCTATATATTTATTAATGATATTACTTACTTCATTAACTACTTCACCTTTATATGTTCCATCTTCATATTCTTCATAATTTTCAAAAAGCAATTCTTTGAGTTTTTTAACTTGTCGTTTAATTTGTCTATCAGTTAATTTGATTCCACCTAAGTCTTCTCTATTACCCACAGTGTCAATTCCTTCTTTTCGCTATATAATCTTTTACCATGCCACCCCATTTACAGGTTGTGTAAATTCCTTGTTATTATGTTTGACTAATGCTTCAAAAGACCCACCCTTTTTACAAATCCCATCATAGACCTTATATGTATAAATGGCATCACCTATACAATAAAGTAAGACTTGTAAATAATTTCCATTAGCCCATTCCTTAGGGGCAAAGGAGGCCTTCATCAATTTATTATATTGAGGACCTAATACTCCATTTATTAAATTTTGTAAATTAAATCTAAAACCAGTGTGTTTTAAAAGGTAATTACAAGTATCGATGTGTCTATCACTCTCTGTATATTTTTTGTATATAGAGTGTATATCCCCTCCCCCATTGTTTATCTTTTTACAAAGTATGGGCATATCAAATGCCATACCATTATGTGTAAGTAATGTATATCCTTGTATAAACCATTTTTCTAAAAACACTTTTATCATTTCAAAATTGTGAAATTCATTTAACATTTCTTCATTAAATGGATTTTTAATCAAATGTTGATAAGAAGATTTAATTAATTTAGGATTTTTCACAAAGGAATATACCTTATCTTCATAAGAATTATATATACAAACACAGGAGATTTCCCACCCTCTGGGATTATTAAAGAAAATATTGTTTGATTTGAGGTCTAAATTACTAGTTTCAATATCCAATGCTATTATTTTAGGTGTATTCATTATGGCCTCTCCTAATTAGAAATATTACCAATGATAGCAGAAATGCTATTTTCCACCTCTAATATAAAATAATCTGCATATTCAGTTAATGGGTCTGAATCAAAACCCTCTGAATGGAGATTCATTTGTATATTGTTAGAAGTATTATTATGTTCAAACTCCCAAATTACTGATTCCGAAGTATTATTTTGATAAACTAAGGTATTATCATCATATATTTGGATTTGAAAATAGCCTTGAACACCTCCCACTTGAGTAAAATCACACAACACATTTATTACAATGTGGCTGGTGGAATTATTTACACCATAATACATAGTAGTATTATTGTTATAACCCACAAGGCTTGACGCCCCATTGAATTGGTGACTATCATTCCAATATTGGATATCATTATAATATGTAGGTGTGGGTTCTTCTTCTATCATTTCAGACCCCATTCCAGTGCACCCACTTAATGTTACCATCACTAAGATTAAAAAAGTAATATACTCGTTTTTCATTTCTCGACCCGCCATTATTGAGTAATGATAATTGGTGAAATCTTAGATAGGATGCTTTCCATATGCACTACTCCTGTAGTAAATATAGTTCCACTAACTAAGTGTATATCACAGGAATTACCTGTAATAGTTATAGCAGATATGCTATCATAATTAATCATAGTTTCACCACTCGAGGTGGGTATTGTTAGCCATTCGTCCATACTTATCCCTTATTGGCACTACCTATATAAATTAATCGCTTATCTTTCATTCATTAAGTAATCTCTTAAAAATCTTTTCCGCATAGAAATTGTGCCCTCACCACTCTTTTCTTCAGTATTGATTAATGGTGAGTAATTAGGGGATGTCTTATCAGAAATTAAAAGTGGAAAACAATGAGGACATTCTCGCAATATAGAATATTCTTTATCGGTTATATAGGTATTTTTTGTGGTATCACCACACAACCTCTCACCATTTCCATATATTTTATGTTTTAATTTAGGCCTCATTGTGTCCCCTCGAAGTCCACATTGGATTCTGTTAGTGCATTTACAGATGAAAGTAACCCACAAAAGTCACACTTAATTTCCACCTCTATGATGGCGGCTCCGCTTTTAATCCACTTAACATCAATTATATTATCTGTAAAATCCCAATCAAAATGTTCACACCTAGCGAGTCGGTCCTCATGGATGAGGTCGGCATGATAATCATTCATACTTTCAATATCTCTCTCTTTATTCATATTTCTTTCTCCTGGTAATCTATGTGATTCTTTGGTAATTTATGGAGCCTTCTTTGGGCTAAATTACCCAACAATTGAGAAACGGATTTAGCCCCCCTCTCAAATCTCTTCTGAGCAACCTTGTCATCAATAGGGCACATGGCATCCTCGACCTCAGTTATGTCAATATTATCTAAAATATGTTGGAGAATTTCATATTCTACATGAGAAACTGTCTTTGCCCTCATTCATCTTCCACCATTATTTTCTTCTTCGTTCATTACAAAAGCGGAGTCAGGAGTAAAATCATGTCTTTCTTTCCTTTTAAAAAATCTTTTCCAAATTAAATTAAATATTCTCATCATTCTTCCTCAATTGTAGATTCTCCAATTTCTATTACTCCATCTTCATTAGGGGTTTCATTAAGAGATTCTAAATCTTTCAATAATTCCTTTTCCTTTTTTCTTTTGGCTAATTCCTTTTTAGTAGGTTTTCTACTTCTTTGTGCAAGAAAGTGATGTTTTAATTCGGCCATATGTTGAGATTCGAATCGTCGTGGAGTGGAAATTATTTCATTACCATGTTTATCCACTTTCACTCTCCTAATCGGGTCTATAATTTGAGCCCTCAATGTTTTTGCCCCTTGAGACTCGCCATATGTGGTACAATCTCGACAAAGTCCAGAATAACTCTGAATATCTTCACAATTAGGGCATTTCCAATAATTCATTAATTACTCCTCCTCATTCTGATTCATCGTCAGATTCATTTAAAACATAATTTTTAAAATCCTTTAAAGTCATATCTACAAGTGTCTTATATTCTTCAAAATCCCCTTCTTCTGCAACAGAAATTTGAGTCTCATTCGCATTGGATAAATGATTAATGTAATCAACCAATATAGGAGGGAAAAAATCCCCATCATTATTAAATTTAAAAAGATAAATATTGGCTTGTTCATAATAGATATACTCTAAAGTATAATTCTCATGGGTGATGTGGTCATCAGTCATTGTAACATTTCTTTCATTAAGCCATCCTTGGAAATTTTTTATTTTACCAAGGGGCTCATCTTTTAAATCCATAGCCACTACTGCATTAACCATTTTATCGCCTTTGAATACCATGAGGTTGTTTACCTATATAAATAAATCTATTGCTTCCCTTTAATTTTCCACTAAATATTCAAATAGTTTATTCGCATCCCTACTTCTCAAATCTGCTTGTTCTTGAGAATGAAGGAGGGAATGACCCGATACATAACCCTCAGGCCTCCCCAACCCCGCCCCATATACTTCATCATCATTATTTCCTGTAAGGTCAGCCCTATCGTGATAGGCACATATCCTAAACTCATTTATTTCAATATCACAAAAAGTGGCTACAAAATGAACCCATGTATCACTATGGGGATTCAATGAGATATGATTAAGTATCTCATAATATTTTCGTTGGATAATTGGAAAAATAAAGGAACCATGCTCTTTTAATTCAGGATGCAAAAAATGATTATTATCAATTTGAAGAACACACAGTTTCCCACTATGTTCTGCCACATATTCATCCCAATTATCACTTACCATCTGAGCATCGTCATTCCATACAAAGAGAAATTCGCCTTCGGAAACTCCTGCTAATTCATTTAGGAAAAGATGTAATGAATCATATCCATTTCGCCTCTTAGAGATGACAATTTTTACATTGGGAGTAATTTGATAAATTTCATCAATCCTATTAGTATATTCCTCAAAATTATCTTCATCTAATTTTAAGAGCAATTCTATTCTTGTGGGGTCTTTGGCTTTAGTATAAAGTGAATTAATAGATTCAATCATTAAATCAAATCTTTCCCTTGTAGATAATAAAATTGAAACTAACATAGATAGAGACTTTGTGACTTACCTATATATAATTATGGTTAAGGTAAATTTAACCCCAATTAAAATTAGAACCCATATGTCCCCATTTTGCCGTTTCTGCAAACTCAATATTCTTCAAATCTAAATAATCTATAATTCCTTGAGGTGATAAATCATAATCAGTAATCTCTTTAATATTTTTATTCCACCCCTTTCCTTGGTTTAAAATGGCTGTGGCCTGAATGGGTTGGTCGTGACCAATAGCATAACTTAATTCTACTTTGGCTTCCTTTGCATCATATTTTTGTAAATAATCGACAGCAATTCTTCGAGCCATATATGCCGCACTCCTATCCACCTTAGTTACATCTTTTCCACTAAATGCACCCCCGCCGAGTGGGACTCTTGGACCATAATTATCCACCGCAAGTTTCCTTCCAGTAACTCCCGCATCTGCTTCGAAAGAACCTATGTTCCAATCCCCTGCTGGATTACAATGGATTTCTTCAATAGTATATTGTGGATAATCTATAAAAAAGGTTTTCACCATTTTTTCAAGTTCTTGTGCAGGAGTATTTTGGAAAGAGGCCACAATTCTTAAATTCTCACCCCTTATGGTAACTTGAGTTTTGCCATCAAAAGGGTATTTCTCAAATATGAATTTATTTAATTTTCTTGCTAAATAATATTCTTGAGGAACCTTTTCCTCATTTTCCCAACAAGCATACCCTATCATAATTCCTTGGTCTCCTGCCCCTCCTATATCTACCCCTTGTGCAATATTGGGGGATTGTTGGAAAAGATGAATAGTAACATCATCTATTGTAGTTAATTCTTTAACTAATTTTTTGATTTCATGAGGGGTTACTTCTCCTTTTGAAGTGACTTCTCCTGTGATGAAAACTTTGGAATGGCCCCCACACACTTCAATAGCGCATCGAGAGTCTTTATCTTGCCCCATATATAAATCTAATATACCATCGGCAATTCTGTCACATAATTTATCTGGGTGATTAGGAGATACGAATTCAGCAGTTCTCATTATCATTTAAATTCTCTCCTATCTTAATTACCTTAATCCCTTTTTGGTTAGGTATATATCTCCAAGGGTCAATCACAATAGACCCTTTAGGGAATTTGATATCCATAAATTGAGGATGTTTAGTTCCTATCAAAAATACTGAGGGTTCAAACTCAGGCATCACCTCATCTATGTATGGGTCATATTGGATAGGGGTTAACCCCTTTTCTTCCAAAATATTTTTCAATAAAATTGCTGGGCTACCTGTTAAAATATTAGTTTCAGGCTTGAATGTTTTTCCCAAAATTACAAAAGGTAAGTCCTTGGGATTTTCATTGACCATAAAATCTGCCAACCATTCTGTTTGATTTTCCCTCGCCATCATAAGATTATCAAAGAAATCATGAGATAATCCTAATTTTCTTGACAGCCAAGACATCGCTATATTATCTCGGGGGTGGCATCCGCCCCCGTCGCCCATTCCTCCATAGAGATATTTAGTGGACATTAATCTATCAGTAGCCAACCCCATTGCATCACTTACATCATCAACATCGGCCCCTGTATGATAACAAATCTCCATCATGGTATTTGCGAATACTATTTTCATCCCAATATATGTATTATATGCTACCTTAATTAATTCAGCACTCTTCATAGATGTTTTAAAGAATGGTCTATCGTGAATGGTTCTATAAAATCCTTCTGCGACCTTTGCCGCTTCTTCATCATCAACACCAAACAATACAAATTCAGGATTAGTAAAATCAGGGATAGTAGTCCCCATTGCAATAAAGAAAGGATTATAACATAATTTAATTTTATCATTAAGTAATGGTTTAATTTCTCTTTCTATAGTTCCAGGCAATACAGTAGAGATGATGATAACAATTTTTTCCTCACCTTGAGATTCAATTTCATCGGCTAAAGTCTGAATGCCGCCTTTTAACCATTCATAATTAAAATCCACTCGACTTTCTGGAATTCGAGTAATTCCTTCATAAGCCAAGTCATGAGGGGTTTGAATTGGAACAAAAATTATATCAGAAAAAGAAACCAATTCAGGAACATTCAAGATTTCTAATTGGGTTTTTTCTAAAAGAGGCTGAGCCCCTACTTCCATATAGGATAATTCTCTACTCTCAATCATATCTAATACTGATTGACTAATATCGAACCCTGCTATTTGGTGCCCCTTCTCCTCAACAGAAAGGGCGACAGGGAGCCCTAATTTTCCAAGCCCTAAGAATCCTATGTTCATAATTAGTATGTGGGGTGGACTACCTATTTAATACTTATTTCTTAAAATCCACTTATTCCCATCTTTATAAATTATCCCTTCCCTCTGCATAAGTGATAGGACAGAAAGTAATTTAGCCTTTCCTTTAGGATTCCTATAATTCAAATTAAATAATAATGCAGAGATAGTTATGGGGCCCTTACAAATATAATCATATACCTTCCTATGGAATGTATTTTCCTTTTCCAATAATGTGTCAGTTAAATAGTATTTATTACTAATCTTGATAATTAAATCTCTATCAACCATATACTCCAAAACATCATTAGCAAGATTTCTCCATAGTGGATTATCTTTTTTAATCACCTTCAACATAGAGGTTTTAGATAATCCATTATCATTTTGTAACAATTCTAAAAATTTATTCATCAATTGTGCCTTCTTTTCTTTAATTTTAAAAGATTCCCCCTTATCCCACGACACCCTCTTCTTCTGTAATTGTATTTGAGGTATCTTAAATGAATCAGCAGGATGCATATCTTCAATTAATTCCTCTAACTTATTTCTTATCTCATCTTGAGATAAATCAAAATCATCTGCCAAATCTGCTGAAAATGCATCCCTTATAGTGGGGCTATGAATAAGGTGTTCCTTCTGTTTTTCCGAAAGATTCTCAAAAAAATGAACTACTTCATTCATAATAAAAAATTAGGAGGCAACCTATTTAATACTTTAGTCCCAATCATATAGGCATCGGATTTTATTTTCCCACTCATCAATATCTTTTTGAGTCATATGTTGGGCCAAGACTATATATGAGATTAACCCACTTAAATCAAAATTATCAGTTAGCCAATGTAGATAACTCTTATCACCCAATTCTTGAGCCCTCCATTCTGCATCCACTTTCATTCTGATGTATGTTTTAGCAAATGCCCCGACTACGGTTTCTGAAAAATTATCATGAGGGGGCCATTCACTAAAATCGGGTGCTTCTTTCTGAGGCATAATAATCACTAAGTATATTACCTATTTAAATCATACCTTATTGATGTCGTGGTATTTGCTTTCCACCAATCCCGAATTACTGATTTTAATAAATTCTGAAGTATCCCACAAATCTTCAATATTTTTAGCCCCCGAATATGAGAGCCCACTCCTTATGCCTCCACACAATTGAGATACCACTTCTTCAGTAGCACCCCTATATGGTATCAAACCCTCCACACCCTCAGGTGTTGCATTTGTGAGTTTATCTCCTGCCCTCTTATTCCGCCCAAGAGAAGCCCCAAAGGATGCCATCCCCCTTATCATTTTATATCTTACTCCATCCCTATGTATGAATGAACCTGGGGATTCATCAGTTCCTGCCAATAAACTCCCTAACATAACTGTGGATGCTCCTGCGGCCAAAGCCTTAACTATATCCCCCGAAGTCCTAATCCCTCCATCGGCAATGATAGGAACTTCTGAATCATAATCTATATTCAAAATTGCCGATAATTGAGGAACACCATGCCCTGTGACTATCCGTGTAGTGCATATACTTCCAGGGCCTACACCCACTTTAATTCCATCCACTCCAGCCTCAATTAAATCTAATACCCCTCCATATGTCGCCACATTGCCACCTATTATAGGTATTTCAAATCTATCTTTAATTTTTTGAATCGCAGATATACAATGAGTAGAATGACCATGTGCGATATCTATTACAATAACATCTACTCCTGAGGAAATTAATTCTTCTACTCTTTCTAAATAATCACCATTTACACCTACTGCTGCCCCCACCATCAATCTCCCTTGTGTATCTCGAGTAGCCATAGGATAGTTTTCCTTCTTGGCTAAATCTTTTCGAGTTATTAAACCCAATAGGTGGGGCCCATCATCTACAATAGGTAATTTCCCAACCTTATTTTCAGCCATTAGTTTCATCGCATCTTCCATTGTAATGTCCTGTGGGCCTGTAACTAAGTCTCCATAAGGAACCATGAATTCTTCAACCACACTATTACTCACATCACAGAAAGTCAAATCTTTCAACAAAAGCATTCCTGCGAATTCTTCTTCTTTTCCGATAATCATTAGGCTCGATACATTTTTCTCGACCATCTCATTTACGGCCTCATTAGTAGGGGTTCCTACATAAACCCAATAAGGATTCGGAATAGTTGCATCATGGTGGGTCTTAACCTTTGAAACTTCACTTGCTTGTTCTTCCATATCCAAGAACCGATGAATTATTCCAATCCCTCCTAATTGAGCCATCTTAATAGCCATCGCTGATTCACACACAGTATCCATATTAGATGCTATAATGGGTATATTGAGAGTGATAGTCTCCGTGAGTTTAGTGCTAATATCAACATCTTTTCTGCTTTTGATATCTGAGTATTGAGGCACCAATAAAACATCATCGAAGGTCAGAGCCTCTTCCATATTACAATGAATGAAAGATTACCTATTTAATATTACTTTATTTCAAAAGGATTTTTATCCCAATTCAAAAATTTATTTGATACTAAATGTAAATCTATAATATAAAATTCAGCATCTTTATCCCAATACATATTGCTACCAGTCGCAAGCAAATCCATATTATCCCTCCATTCCTTATAAGTCATTTCTTCATTTTTTATTTTCGACCCAAATAATTTAGTAACTGAAGGAGGTGCATTGATAAAACTCTTCACCCTCCATGCAAAAGACGGAGTATATATAACCGTGTGATTATTTTCTCTAATATCTACCTCCGTAGGTTCTTTATATTTATAAGCAAAAATCTTCCCACCCTTCAAATTACCCACTATTATAAAATAATCACCCTTTTTAATAGAGCCTTTTTTGGGATGAGAATATAAATTACCCCTACCATTATCAAAAATTACCTTTTCTATTTTAAATTTGGGTTGTATGAAAGTGTCAAAAACCTCACCCCAATTTTTAAAATTATTTAAAAAAGGTTCTTTCACTACTTCACCTCCAAAGGATTCCCATTAATCCAATTTAAGAATTCTTTTTTAAAAATGACTATTTCCTCGAAATATGGTCGATTTCCAATTTTACTCTGACACACGGTTCGTGGACAACACGCTGTGTAGCCATCTCTGCTATATTCGTCATTTCTTGATGGGTCCTGGTATTTTTTACAGATGGTCATTGGGACGATAGGGGGGACTTGGTCGCCTATTCCTTCACCACAACTGTAGCATAGTAGGTCTTGATAGTTATCAAGTTTTCCCTCGCCTTCCCACTTCATTGTTTCACCTCAAAGGGATTCTGTTCTATCCAATTGATGAACTGATTGTGTGACAGGGGCGCATAATTCAGTTTCCTCCACCAGTGGGATTTCAATCCCTTGGCTCTTTTCACATTCACTATCCCCATAGGGTGATTGTTGCCACTTAAGGGAAA
>Ga0080013_1000157_pt1 | contig 94940 bp, 129 predicted proteins | sample ETNvirenome_6_85_FD_69236 | JGI IMG/M metagenome (GOLD analysis project Ga0080013, IMG submission 69236) | Marine viral communities from the Pacific Ocean - ETNP_6_85 (SPADES assembly) (version 2) | ecosystem: Environmental > Aquatic > Marine > Oceanic | place: Pacific Ocean | collected 2013-06-19
GCCGATGTGCGACGAATTGTGTGCGGGGTGTGCAGCCGGGTTCGTGGTCAACCCCAGCATCACAACGGTGTTTGAAGTTGCGGTGGGCGCGGTCCCAACCTTCAAACAAAAGTAGATCGGTTGGAGGTAACCTGTGGAAAAATAAGGCGCTTTGAATCCGATGGATTGCATGGACCAACCGCATATATTACCTTGATCGCCAGGTTTGTTGGTGTTTGATCCACCCTTCACCACCACGGCCTGTTGATAATCATCGTCGTCGGCCCAACTGGTGATCTTCGTATGCGCCCCAGTGTATGTCCGATCAGCGAATCGGAGGCGGTGCCATTCGAGATTGTTCACGCGCCCATGGTTTTGCCATTGATCAGCGATGCGTCCGGGTATGTTGAGACGTTGAGTCATAGCGTTGGAAAATACTCTGTGCTGGTATTGGTGAATGCGACATGAACTTTGAACTGGATCGTCGCTTCGCTCGCATGAGTCGAGGTTCTGCCGCAAGCGACAAAAACACGAAGCGCAGAGTCGGCGGCAGTTACCGTTTTGATTCCAGAAACCCGCTTTGACGCTTGGATAACTTCGCTTGAGTTGCATCCGTTCGCCTCTGCCATAATTAGCCGTCGCCCAGGTGCGATGGTGAGCGTGCCGAACATTCGATCTACACCGCTTTGGCCGGCGGTATCGCTGGCAACGGAACCCACACCAGCACGAACATCCGGCCCCGGCGATGCATCATAATGTAATCCGACGTAACTGGACTGGTCGTCGGGCATCGAACCCGCTGCTACGTATGTGATTCCAGCCACAACATACATATTATAGGTCACTGTGGGTGCGCTCGTAACCTCAATTGCAACGTAAACCGCGCCGGGTTTATCAATGTCAAATCGCGAGTCGCGGTTCTTTAAATTCCAATAGACGATATTCCCGCTGTTCCCCGGCAGATCTGAATCAGTGCCGCCAGCGTTGACGACCTGGATAATGTTGCTGGCGACGGAATCTGTCCACGTCGTGGTATCCAACGATCCTTGCGACGAGCGGTTCGCGTATCGCAACGGAATCCACTTCATGTCCCGCGCGCGAGTGTTTCCAACCATACTGCGCGAGATGTCCCCCGGTGTTCGTGTAAGTCGAGACATGTTAGGCCGTTATTCGATTCACGTAACCAAAAACAACCAGACCCACGACATCATTTGCACCGCCTGAAACCTGATCGACCAACGCGCTAACTCGTAGTTGATTGGTGGCTCGCCCTCGCAAAACCCAACCGGGGCAAACCAAAATCGTTTCACCCGCCGCGATGGTGTGTTGTGACAGCGTTTCCAGTTCGTTTGAATAGGGGTCGGTTTCGTTGTCCAAGCCTCCAAAATAGAGTGACAAGACATGGCTTGCGGTGTGGCTGTTTGAGCACCATAGCCACACCTCATCATACGTGGTGGTTGTTGCATGACCCTCGTGGATTTCGGCATAATCCGCGTCGGTATCCGTGTCGGAAAGAGAGACCGCGATTGAAGTCCCATCGGTCAATTCGGTCCCACTTGGGGCTAGTAACTGTTTCGCAATTGTGGCCATTGTTGAATCCTAGGAAAAGACTTGTTGGTGGAGGATGTGATCGTGGTCGTTCGCGTCGGCCCCGCCGCCCGTGGCGGTCTCCCAGGCAACACCCGAACCCGTCGAGGTTAACACCTGACCGTCCGATCCTTGTGCGCCGTTTACTTTGTAATTTATTGCATCAACAACGCCTGAAAACGTGGCCTTTTGGTTGCTGTCCAACTTCAAAACGTTTGTTTGTGACGCGTTGCCATCAGTAGTGTAGAAATACAGCGCGCACCCATTCTCCACATTGGTCCAGGCCGCATCGGTCAAGGCCTCGATTCGTGCGCCTACCACTTGGGTCCCGCTGGAATCCTCCGCGCCGGTAAACTCGACGACCCCCAAGCGGTGACTGTCGCCCATGGGTGAGCCATCGTCGGCGCTCAATCGAAACGATCCGCCCGTGTTGGCGCTGGTGGTGGTGGTGTCTTGAACGTCAACTTGTGCGCCGGGGTTGTTTGGGCTGGGAGTGTATTTCATGCCTAATCCCGTCCACTTTCAAGGATAACCGACACGTCAGCGGTTCCACTTTGGGCAGCCACAAACACGGACGTTGCCCGCGCCACACCGGTGGTGGTGGGGTTGTCGTCGCAGTCTCTCAGCACCACAGTCGCCGCGCCGCCTGCACCCACTGGAAAGTAGTGGGAACCCACCGCCCCGCCATCAGCGGGCGTCTCAGCGCCCACAAAACCGATATAAACGGCAGAATCGGCGACGATCGACACTTTGGTCACCCAAAACGGAAAGCTGAATTCTTGCCACGTCGTGGCCACCGAAGTCGCCCGGCGCACGTATGGTGCGTTTGTGATGCCTGTCAGGTCAATTGTGGCCATTTTTCACCCTCCCTCGAAAAGATAACATATCACGGCGTTTCCGTAGAATACTCCGGCAAGATTGCAAGCGACACCTTCACGGTTGGAACCATCCAATCGCACGAAACGGCGGTAACCATCACCCGTCGATTATCGTACATTCCACCCGTGGGCGATTCATCACGCCCGCCCATTTGCGAAGTCGTTAGGCGCACAATGTCGCCCGGAGTCAGTGCCGCCCATGCGAAAGGGGCCAATGTTAAATCGAGCGATTCTGGGATTCGCACGTCCCACAGATAGGTTCTGTATTCGACACCCTCCACAAAGGTATACGAGTTGTCGAATTCAACCTGTGCAATTGAACGCTCATTTACCGACGCGGTGGGATATGTCGCGGTTTGAAATTCAATGCCCAACGATGATATCTTGGGGCTGATATTGCCGTTGGTTACTGTGGTTTTGCCGTATTCAACCGAAGATGAACCCGACCAGCACGACCACGAGTCAAGGCTCACAATATCCGCGTCGGTGATTTCCCACCCCGTCTCTTTGACTGCCTGCTGAACGGACGCCGATCCCGCCTCATTCAACAGTGCGTTTTCGTCCATGTTTTGGGCGCTTCGAATCGTCAAAAGTCCCTGGCGAACGGTCAACCACAAACCAGCCTCTTTCATTAGGCCTGACAGCCATGTATAGGCGTTTGTCTTTTCCTCGAAAACCACCACATCCCAATCGTCGGCGGTTCCGTTTCCATTGAGGATGACCTCATCACGCCATGCGTCAAAGTCGTCGTGGTCAATCTTGGTGCTGTCTACAGCTATGCCCCATTCGTCGGGGTCCAGATCGTAGGCCCCATTCGAGCCCGATCCCGTTGAACAGATCAACCGGCGGGCTATGTCGGCGACGTGCCCACTCAGCCACGCGCCCGGAGTGATTGCGTTGCCGGATGCCGCATCATCTCCCATGGTCGTGCCGAATTTGGCAACGGTTGAAATGCCCGTCAAACTGCCAGCGCCACTGGTCGCGGTGCGCCCGGTGAAGGTCAGATATACATCGGTCCCATCGTCAAGTCGCAGGCTGAACACCCCGCCCGAATCGCCAATTAGGAAATTGCCGGTTTCGGTGACAGCCAACGACGTGGTGACTCCATGCGTATAGGTCGCGGTGGTGGTGGTCGCCGAGCCCGCGCCATCAAAAAGGCTACCGGCGCTCGCCGTTTTGCGTCGACGTGTGGCCAATTCGGACGTGATATCCCAGAATTGCAGCGTGTAAAGTGGCGGCGTGCCGGTGATGTCTTGCAGCATACCCGACGCGATTGGCTCGAAATCCGATGTCAGATTGGTATCAATATTGTCCATTCCCCAAGCGACAAACAGGGTCGCGGACGATCCGCGTACCGCGTATTGAAGCAACTCCTTTAGGTGCTTTCCGGCGATGTCGACCGACCACGCGCCGATGGTGGAGGCCCATGTCTGTGGCGTAATCCGGTTTCCAGAAACAGAAACGCCCGCGATGATCGGTGTGATTCCGGCGTCATCGGCGTGTGAACTGATAGACCCGACCTGACCCAGACCGCCCACAAACGCCGTGCCCGAATAGAAACGCAACAAGAAGACAGGTTGAACGCCTTTTTGTGATGCGGCCTGAAGCCATCCCGGCGACCAGGTCATCCGATTTGGTCCACGGTGTAGTTCGCGTCAACCAACTCCTCAAGGGTCAGCCCACCTGATCCGAGCGACGATGGCTCGGATTCTTCGCCCGCGACAACAGACGAGTCACCGAAACTGGACAGGGCGCCCGTGTCTTCAACGAGCGAAAAATCTAAAGTGAATGAAATTCGATGGTCATGCGTGACAGGAGCCGATCCGATGGCCTCCTGGGGCGCGACCAGGTAGGGGTAAAAGTCGCGTTGACGGATCATCATTTGGGCAGATGAACTGTAATTGTACCGCACCGCGTTGGACATCTCGACCGTCGATGATGTCGATGCTGTCGAGCCGTGAACCTTCAAGATCTCGCGTATCAATCCGGGGTTGCCGGTCTGAATGTAGCAGTAGTCATTCGCTACAGGATTCGACCCACTCCACGCTGAAAACAGATTACCAGAATGGTATAGGGTCGTATCTCCCCTCGATGGTATGGCGGTCAGGGTTGCGGCAAATGCGGTCGAGGCATCGGCGGCAAAGGCCACAGCGCCGCCCAACTCCAAATGCGCCCACATGGACATCAAATCCTGTGCTAACGACTCGTCCGTGAAACGGTCCAGCACGATCCGAACGCTCAATTTAGAGGCTTGACTACTCCGAAACTGGGTGCCGTCGAACGTGGTGGCGGTTGTGGCGTCCCTCAACGGAGTCACTTGAAGGTCACTAATCCCTTCGCCCAGGTCGATCTTTTCAACCGGCGTACCCTTGCCGCCTGGATAGTACCAAAACGTAGCGTTTCCCATAACTTAGCTCGCAAACAGGGTAGAAGATGAACGCCCAAACGTGCCATAGACGCGCTCTAATTGGCGAACCAATGCGGGCAGGGCATCGGAATCGACCACGTTGGTGTTGATGGTCACGTTGACACCGCCGCCACCGCCCATCGTCCGTGCCGCCGTGCCGGTGGTGGACCCGCCGCGTGGCACAATCTGTTCGCCTTGATGAATCAGTGCCATGCCCGTGCGGTCAACGAATCGAGCGCCAACGGCAAAGGACCCGGTTTCATCGTCCTTGTTCCTTTCTTGCCACTTGGCCCGAAGTCGCCACCATTCCAGGTTCTCGTCATTTCGGTTCGATAGCCCAAAAGAGAACAGATCGATCACCCATTGTTTTATCGACTCCCACCATGCCTTGAACGACTCGCCGATAGATTGCGCCATTCGACTCCAATCAGCGTCAACAATCGCCCGCATAAACGCAATCGGCAGGTCGATAGCCACGGCCTTCATCATCTTTGGCGTGGCCTCCACCATGCCAGCGATTAGCTGGGGCATGGCCTCGATGAGCGCACCGGGCAATTCGGTCATGACCTCAGGAATGATTTCGCCAAGCGCAATCGGCAACGTCTTCATGGCCGTCATCAGGCTTTTCTGAAGATCAGCCGCCGTCTCCCGAATGGCTTTGGGGCCTTCGGCCAACAATGCAACGACAGACCCGGCGCCACTGATTCCGACAGCACCAAGGGCAGCGCCGCCGATGGCTTGGGCGCCCGTCTGCAATTTTTGGCCCATGCTAATTTGCGCTATGCCCATACCTTCGGTCGTTTGCTTCGCCCGTTGCCCGTATAGCCTGAGATTTTCGGCAAATTGTAGAATCTCGGCAGATTGCTGTTTGGCTTCGAGTGTGAATACATTAAAACCGCCCGCCGTGACTTCTAACTTTTCGGCCGTTTCTTCCGCCGCCGCCGCCACTTCTTCGAGCACTTCGACAGCGCCGGTGCCAAGTGCGCCCGTGCCGTCGTCACCTTCGCCCGTGGGGATTTGGGTTGATTTCCGGTAAGCCTTGGCGGCGGCAGTTGCCACGTCCATTGCATCGGACGCACGAGTCATCCCGCCGGTCATGACCGACGCCAAATCCTCGGCCGAAAACATCGACTCTTTGAGCGCGATCTTTGTCCTGACAATCGCCGCTTCTGTTTTCTTTAATTCGAAGTGTTGCGACTGAAACATGCCTGTCGCTTTGTTGATCTTATCAATCGTTGATTGCCAGGTTGCTAAAATCTCAAGGCCCAATAATTTGATTCCATTGAACACCAATCCCATGGTGCCTGAAATGAAGCGCATGTAAGAATTAAAGGCCGGAATTACGCCCTCTGTTATAATCGATGTCGTGTATATGATCGCTTCGTTCAGAGCGTAAACCGCGCCCGCCGCACCATCGGCGCCAAGCCCCCGCGTTATTTTGTCGGCAGAACCCATCGACACATCGCCCAGATCGGCCATGGCGCGCTGCCAATCACCAGCGGCGGCGGCGGCCTTTGGTCCGAAATCCACTCCAAATTGGCGTGTTTTCTCAACGAAGTGGTCGAGATTTTTGGGATCTCCTAGGGCCTGGAATAGCTTGGTCGATTGCGTGCCGAGCGCATTAACGGCGGCAGCGGTTCGAGCCGTGCCGGGTTCCATTTCCCCCAGCGCCGCCAAGGTATCCCGAAAGATCTCGTCGGAGTCTCGAAGGTTGCCGCCGGTGTCATAGATTGAAACGCCGAGATTTTCGAACCCCTCGACCGCTTCGGCGGTGCCCCGATCGGCGGCGGCTATTTTCGACGTGTAGACCTTCAGCACCGATTCCATGGCGCTGAATTGCAGACCGCTACCCTTGGCCGCCAAGCGCAGCCCGGCCATGGTATCGACCGCCACCCCGGTACGTGTTGACGCGTCTATGACTTCGTTCTTGTAGTCAGCCATTTTCTGCGTAAATTTGACCACCAATGCCGACGCGGCCAAGAACCCAGCGCCCACCGCCAACGCGCCTTTGGCCAATTTCTTCATGTCGATGTCGGTGGCCTTGGCAGACTTGCCCGCACTTTTCAGCGATGCCGACGCGCCATCCTTCAGACGCAGAACCATTTCAACGACATTGCCCGCCATTTTAACCCCTCAAAACCACGACAGGAAACACCACGCCGCCAGAATTTGTGATGCGATCTGTGGTCTGCGCCGCCGTCGCATCGGCTTGTTGGGCACATTCCAGGGCAAGCGACAATTGCCAGGGGTCCAGATCTAATACTTGGTGTGGCAACATTCCGTAACGCCTCGCTATTTGGTCCAGAATCAACAGAATTTCAGGCTGGTCGGCGAAACCTGGCCAGCCTCTCGGCCGCTTCCTCCCCGCCGGTTGATAGTCGCATTGCTTCAGCAAACACCGCCGACACAATCGGACCAGGCAAACTGCCGACCCACAGAACGCCCTTGGCGGGGTTCTCTCTCTTTGCATCCATTACCACCTTGACCGTGTCCCACTCACCATTGGAAGGGTCGCCCAGCGCCAGCAGTGCAGCGCAACATACAGCTTCCTGATATCCGGCCAACTTCTTCGCCTGGTCTGGTGATATGTTCTTCGACATGTCGGGCTGTTTCTCGCCCTCTTTGGCGGCCGGTCCAACCATCGCCAATGCGGCAACGCCGACCTCTGCCAAGTCAGACGATCTGACCCGACGCACCCGAACAAGAAACCCCCCGGCTTCGATTTCTGACACCGACGAATCGGTGATGGCTTTAAGAATGCGACTCATGGGGGGATTGCTCCTAATTGTTAACGGCTGTGGAATGGCCATTTGTGATACTGATTTTCAGGCCCTCATCCGTGCCATCGCTTTCGCCCTGCAAGACCACCGACTGCGTGATGACACCGGCACCGCTGATGGGGTCGGATGCGCTCGATATGTAGGCGTTTTGAATAACGAATTCAATCGATAGGGCGCCACTGGTGAAGGTTATGGTCGCGTCCGCCTGGGTATCGGCGTGCAGGTCGGTATATAGCTGGTCCGACGCGTCAACGGTCACCGAGCATTCGACTGTTGAGAAGTCACTTCTCAGCGGTTCAGCCGTCAGTTTCGATCCCAAGAATTGCCGCCGGGAGATGTTGTTGTTCAGGGTCAGACTGAATGATGACAGGCTATACGCATTTCCGGCGATGCTCATCGTCCCTGCATGGTGGTGCAAGACCGTTGTTCCAGTTCCATATGAAGGCGTGCCTGCGCTCCCACGTGTGGACGCTGTTTCTCCGATGAAGTCCAAAGCCAGGGTCATTTCTGAAGCGGCAGAACATTCAAAAGTCGCGGATGACACGACCATGCCCTCGTAAACCTCGCTCTGGCCACTGTTCCCGCGTATCTCCTCCACCGTGAGCGAGGGCAGGGTACTCGATAACGTGTAAGCGTGGACATAGGGGTCTGATCCTGTGGTAGCCACTGCCCCAAGGGCGTGTTTCACCAATAGACCCATTGAGTCGTAAGATGCCAACACGGTAACCGAACCACCCGCCTCTTCGGACGCCGTGAAATGTGTCCGTCGCATGGCCGATGATGTGGACGCCTTCAAGGATGATGTCGGCGATCTGGTGACGCCTCGATTCAATGCGGTGGATACGCAACCGAGCCAATTTGTGCGACTCACTGCCGTGCCCCAAGTTGACGAACCCTCGGCACCAAAGCCGATGACTGTATTGATTCCTGAATATGTGGCCATGGTTGCCCCTTATGACTCGTTTACGTTTTTGACTTTCAATAAAATGCGTGGGTTGACGACTCGCCCACTGGTCAGTTTAACTGTTGCCGAAACCGTGTAGTCTCGGCCATCGGTCCCGGCTTGTAGCTGCAGCCTAACCAATGCGGGATGGTAAAACCTCGTTTGCGTTTCGTCATACACTCCGGTTTCGTCGCTCACACCATAAAACACCTGGAACGCCACCGAATCTATTTCCTCACCGAAATTGGACCCGCCGAATTGCACGGGGCGCTTTATCAGATACGAAGAAAAATCCAACCACGCATAGACCGTTTCAGCCGTGCCCTTCGTTATGACGTTCTGTGGCTGCGTTGCGCCGGGGCTGTTGGGAGACACGGTAAAAACGTTTTGCTTTGGGACGGATATGGGATCCAGGGTGCCTGTTTTGGCACTGCTGGCGGTGAACGAACCAGAGGCGGCCGCCGCGCCCGCGTTCCCCCAATAGATCCAGATCAGGCACATGGAGTCTGCGTCGGGCGGGGTGTAACCATCGACCTCGATGACACCAGCCTTGGATGCGTGGGTCCATGTCGCCAGTTGATACGCGAGAACATTTCGGCCATCGGCGTCCGTTATTCTGATGTCGTTACCGCTTGACTGGATCGTGTCCCAAAAAGGGTGGTCGCTGGGTATGACAAAACTGATGTCAATCGGCGAGGCCCCCGACAGGTTGTTAATCGCCACCGGCGCCCGAAATCTCCACGATGTGTCGTACCAACTCATGATCCCGCCGTCTCAGAATACAACATGCGTAACTGTAGCACGGCGACCCCCAAGCCGGGACTGTCGAAAGCCTCACCATCGTAGGTCGTGCCGTTGATCTCCAGGTCGTCTATCTCGCCGTCCAATGTGCGGTCGGCCTCGAGCGCCAACATGACATCGTTTTGGGCGTCCAATGTGGCCAGGTGGATGTCTTCGGAGTCTGCACTGTTGCAGCCCACCCACATCTCGATCTGTGCCGTCATGGTGCGGCTGTACTTGCTCAACAGGGTACGACCTGGCGTCTGTGATGTGGTGGTCGAGATTGACCACAGGTAGGCCGCTGGCAGCCTGTCAGGGCTGAACTTGCCGCCGATCTTGATTTGGTCCGTGCCCGACAGATCGTGGGTATAGGATCCGCTGGCGTCGATGTCGGCCAACTGGGTCTTGATCTGGTTCAATATGGCGCGTTCTTTGGGCATCAATCACCGCCCGTTATTGGCACGCGAGACGAATCCAGCACCAACGATCGCATGACCGGCAAGAACACGCCCGGAGCGTCTGACCTGACCTTGTCCATAGCCTTGCCCATGTAGTGCTTGCCCTTGATCTTGACTGACTTTTTGAGCACGTACCACGGATCACCGCTGGTGTTGTGAATCAACAACAGCTTGCCCTTCGACTTGATCAAAGTGAACAGATCCGGGGCTGATGTTCGCAAGGGCGACGGATACCGATCGGCGCCTGCTGGCGTTAGGGCTGATTTCAACGGGATCCGCAACATCTTGCCCGGCTTCGCCTTGGCCTCGCCGCCGAATTCTTGAATCCCCGCATACTTCACAGTGCCCTGTGGTGTACGCCCACCCGCACGAAGGCGGACATTGAGCGTGCCGCCTGTCAGGTCGGCCGACCCGGCAAGGGATGAGCGCAGGCGCCCGGTGGGCGTGTTCATGAGCGTGCCCGCGTTGAGTTTGGCGTATGTCTCGCCCTTGAATGCAAGATACTTTGCAGAATTCAACATTCCACGGATGAACACATGTGCGCCCAGTTTGTTCATCCGTTGCGCGAACTCGTCGACGGTTTCGATCTTTTCAGCCAATCCAATCACCCGCGAGTCGATATGGGCGAAGGGCTGCCTTGACCTCTGGCAACAATGACAGCGGCAAGGGCGAAGCAGACCCGCCCGCCTTTGAAACGGACGAATCACCAATCGAATCCCGATGGCGCCAGATATGCGCGACCTGCAATCCACAGGCGTGTTTGATGTCGGCGGGAACGGAGGCGAACCCTGCCACGTATGTGGCCTTGATTGCACGGTCACCAGTGCCCCATGCAACATGATTGCCGCTACTCTTGGCGATAACCAGGCCGAAATCGCCGATAACGTCATAGTCTGACGACGAAACCAGATCGGCGCTCGCATATTCGCGCCCTGAGTCGTCGTATATCGACGTCACGGACGTCACGGGCCACACAGGCAAGCGCAACGAATAACCGCCCGGACCTTCGAGGTAGTGCGTATATGTTGCCGATTCCATGGTTGCAACGCCGGTTTCGGCCGGGAAACTGCAATAAGACCCAAAAAGCGCCGAAACACGGGCGATCATTGTATCGATTGTGGTGTCTTCGGCGGTCCCGGTAAGTCCCCTTAAATACACCCTGGCTTCGGCAGCAGTGATCAAAGCCATTTTCAGTCCTCTTTCTTTTTCGCTTTCGCCTTCTTTTTCGCCGGTTTCAACCATGATGGTGGCTCGGTTTCGGCGCCGGGGTAGCCATCTGGCACATCCCGCGCCTCACCAGGCGACCAGTGGATGCCGATCGGCCACTCACCCGCTCCGGTTGAAACGTATTTCATACCTCAGCCATCCTTGCTTCGATGGCCTCAATGGCACTTTTCCGGGTCTTACCATTTAGCTCAGCATTTCGCAGGTCGACCAGCAGGCCGTCAAGAAGACCCGACGCAAGAGCACGTTTCAGCTTGGAGATCGACCCATCGAGTGCAGACAGGTCGGCCTCCTTGCTTTTGACCATGCGATCCGAACCGGCAGGTTGTGATCCCACAACTGAAAACACCGATCCGAATTGCTTCAGCAGATACTTCGCCACGTCCGCATCAACCTCACGGACCTCGCCCGCATACCAACGCTTCACTTCCGCAGAAGCATAGCTATTGGTGTGGGCGAAGCCTTTGAACTTAAGTTTCATGTTAAGTACCTGAAATCATTGGAGAAACCTACAGATTGAACGACCAGTGGCAATTTTTCTTAGAACTGGAATCCAAATGGTAGAAAACGGCCCGTTTGGTAGCTACAAGGTCGATTACGCCGTTTCGGATGTTCTTGTCCAACTCGACGGTGGTTGCTTTGTAGTTGCCCATGAAGAAGCGCGATCGGTTGAGCAGAAGGAATCCGGTTTTTGTCGTCGTGACGTTGTCATACATGCCATCTGCCGCCATGTCGGATGTGACAAACTCGCTGACCACGATGGGCACACCGCCGAGGCGGGCCAACTCACCGCTAACCAGTGGCGATGCGATCCCGTATTTCTCCAACCCGGTAACCTCCGTAAAGCCCAACATCGTGCTCAAGTAATACTCGGGCGAGACGATGCAGACCAAATCCCCGGCGACTCCATGGGGGCTGTCGAGGTTGGAGCGTGCGGTCAAGAACCCGGCATAGGTAGCGGCACCCGATTGGTCAGTCGTGCAAGACACGTCTGCCGCTCTGGCACGCAGTCCGGTAAAGCCATGGCGATGGTCAGGACCAACAGCGCCCACTGTCCAGCGAGAACGCGGGTTCCAGTTGGCGATATCGTCTTGATGGGATGCGGCACCGTCGCCATTGATGATGGCATCCTCGATCCCGTCTACCATTGACGCGACCAAAGAAGCGCGAACGGTTCCGATCAACGGAATAACGCTGTCTTCGACTGCATCCTCATCAATTTGGATCCTGGTGGCGAATGAGTCGCAACTGATAGAGCGTTGGGCCGTGGTGTCGGTCGTCGCCGTGTAGTTGCTCGGATCGTCGCTGGTCGGCACGCTCTTGAGGTAGGGCGTGGTCGCAAGCGTGATGAACGGCAAGCGCAGTTCTTTGGATGTCATGTTGACCGATTGGAACAGGGCCTCGACACGGCGAGCCGCATAGAAGTCGGTGGCCAGATCGGTAGAAACAACGTCAGGCACCCATTCGGCACCAATGCCCGATGAGTCAGCGAAGATTCGTTTGATAGAATCGGGCGCCGTCTTCATATGGAAGTCGATCTGGGCGTTGGTCTGGGGGCTGTGTCCACGCTTCGTCAACATTTTGACGAATGTGCGTTGCTCCATGAGGCGCTTCATCTCGCGTTGCCAGTCGCAAACCGTGTTGGAGTCGTCCAACAGGCCCGGAAGTGTCACACCATCAGAGCGTGTTTCAGATGTCCATCGCACTTTGTTTCCGTCGATGTATTTGGCCACTTCGTTTTCGGCGTTGATTGCCGTCGTGGTCATCTTGGCGCGTGCTTCCAACTCGCCCAATCGCTTTTGTGCAGCGGTCAGATCGGAGATCTTCTGCTCCATCTGCTCTTTTAGGTCACGGTTGGAGTCAACCAATTCCTTTTGGCGAGCGTGGATGTCGTTGATGGTTTTCTTGGCACCCTCGGCGGTGCTTAGATCTGGCTTGCTGTCTTGGATGAAGTCCATTTGTGGTCCCTCCCATGGGATGAAATAAAATAATGCAAATTCCTCTAATTTGTCAACAACTCAAAAAACGATTGTGGCGCGTCCGTCCCTTCAGGCTTCCAATCCGCCGCCAATGACCCGACCTCGGCACGGATGGCGTCGTCGGTGGTCAGGAGCCTCAGTAACTCATCCCGCACGTCTACCGGGGCAGGTGCCGCCCTCATTGCTGTCGCGTGCGGGTTGGCGGGGATGGGCACGGCGCTAATTTCCAGCAGTTGGTTTGGCGTGTTCATGCCATACACAAGCCCCGAATCGCCGTGCCAGGGGTGGTCGCCGTCCAATGTGGACCGTTGGACCGAATCGCCGGGGCTGAACCCGACCGAAACGGCGGACAAAAAGCCCTCTCTAAACTGATGGGCAACGGTTTTACCCAGTGGATTGGCTTCGTTGTCGTCCCATTTGATGGATGCGACCAAGGTTGTGCCGTCCAACTCGACCGATACGGCACGGCCCACGGGCGGTGTGCTGTAATCGTGCGCCCAAATGACCACGGGACAGTTTTTGTAGTGGGACAGGTCCCAACTGGGCGCCACCACGTCATTCATCCGATCAACATCTGGCGTCGATGCGGTGACCGTGGTGGTGCCGTCGTCGCCGGTTTCTGCCTTCATCATGATTCGTTTGCAATGTTTCATTTTCAATCCTCGAAAAAAGGTAGCACGGTACAACGGCAATTAATGTCGTCGGCACCGCTTCCAAGTTGACCGGGACCGGCGCCGGATCCGCCGTCGCCACTGGTGAACGAACCGCCCACCATAATGGTCTGACCATCCATCGCCACATGCGAATCTCGAACCGCATCATCACGGGCCGTCAGCCATTCGACCTTCATATCAATCCCGCTGTCGGCGGCGCCCGCATAGGCCACCAAAGCGCCAGCATTGACCGAACGTGTCGTCTCAGTTCTTGCGATGGTTAAAGCGCGCGCGGCGCTGAAGCCGGGCGAGGTCATCAACTGTTCTTGCATCTGTGCGATTGTGGCGCCCTCGGCCAGCCCTGCAAGGACGATCTTGCGGACCTGTTCAACCGACAGGGCCTCGACGTTGACGACCAGCGAACCCAATAGACGCTCCACCTCTTTGTTTTTTCGGATCGGGTCGAACCTCAGATCGGCATCTGGCACCATCTTGACCGCTTCACGGAATCCAGCGGCAAGGGTGCGCTGTATGTCCTTGCGCGCCGCCGCCGACATCGCCGCCATCTCTTCGGACGCTGCTATCAGTTTGGACCACTCGGTGTCGCCCAGATCTCGCTTGATGGATTTCTGGCCCTCGAACATCGCCTCCAACCGCGCGCCTGTTCTCTTTGCTCGTGCCCGCAACTCGCGCCGCATCGTCAAGGCTAAGGCCCTTTCCCGTGGCCCATGTGCCTTGTCGATGAAACCGCGCCACAATGCAACCCGCTCCGATTCCGTTACCGGTGGTTTGTACGTCTCCCCTGCCCCAATGAACAATTGACGGATCCCGCCGATGCCTTCGTTGACCTCTTCAGGCTCGTCGGCGTCGGGTTCTTCTTCAATGATATTTTCTGGAAGGTCGATACCCTCCATTTCGGCCGCCTGTCTGAGCGACAAGCCCATCGCCCACCACGAATTGACGCGGTTTACCTGCTCTGTCTTCGACTCTGCAAGGGCCTCGATACCGCTGAAATCGTGCCAAACATGGAGCGTCGGATCGCCCCATTGACGGGCAAGCCTGGTTAGCTCGCCGTCGAGGATGGCCGCCCGGTGTCGCAAGCCCTCCCAAAACGTCTTGGCCTGTTGGCGGGATGTCGCAAAATTCGCAGTGGGCAAACCCAAAATTGTGGGAGGCACGCCGAACACTGCCATAGTGCTCGATCGCACCCAATCTCTTTGGGCTTGGAATTCCATATCGCGAGGGCTGAACGAAAGGGCTTGATACTTGGCGGCGCCACCCAAGAACAGAGCCGACGATTTGCCGGTCAACTGCCGATCGTAGGCTTCGCGCATGATCTTTACCTGCGCCGATGACCAGATGTCGCCCTCTGTGGCGGGGCTGAAAACACCAGTGGGCCTACCCCGTTTCGCCGTCTCTGCCGCCATTGAAGACGCCGCAAGATCGGCGCTGAGATCATGGTGTAGCGTTTGGATGGCCGAAACACCGTACAGGCTCCCAGACGGATCTGCGCCCCAGGATGTCGATCGAAAGTGCAATACCCGTTCGTGGTCATAGCTGATTTCTCGTCCTGAATCATAGATGTAATGGGACACCTGCCCATCGGCCCATGGTACGGCCTTGACCCGCTCGGGATGAAGGCGAAGAAGGCCGGATGGCTCACGGTCTCCGATGATCAAGGCATACGCATTTCCAGACAGAACCAGATCGGTCGCCAGTTGACGACGGAACAACGATCCGTTGACCCTCGATGATGGCTGGTCCAACAGGTCGAGCAACGGATGGTCATCGACTCGCTCGGCATCGACACCGCGCCCGCTGGTCATTCGGATCGGTACGGATGACAAGCCGCTGGCGATGGCCTCGACCGATGCCTTGACCCATGGAAACGCCGCCATGGCTGACATTGACGACGCGACGCTGTATTGATGATCGGCACCCTGGCCTAGCGAATAGTCAGCCCCGGCTTTGTGATCTTGCTCGGTGGCAGGCAATAGCCCAACAGCACGCAAGACGCGTGCAAACCAAGTCTGCCGGATCACCATGTCGTCTGCCATGGCTCATACCGTAGCACGGTGACGGGCAGGGGCGCAAAAAACCAGGGTGTGTGCGTTTGGTGGGTGGCCATACACACACACAGATATCACCCGTCAAACTCGTCACACCTGTCACACCTGTCACGGATCGGAGTGTTGTACGGTCGAAAAAACAAGGCGACCCCGTACAACAATTCAGCCAACCCCGAACGTCGAGCGCGTCAACTGGGCGCACATGTACGCGAGCGCATCCATGGCGTGATCATTTCGTTTCTTGGGGGCGTCGGGCATGTCGTTCTTGGTTGCGGTGGTGGCCCACACGTAGCCCTCGATCTCTCGGATCGTGTTCTTGCATCGGTCATGGATGACCAGATGGGGTCGGCCCTCGACGTCGGGGGACAGGCGCTCCGATACGGCATTGATGCCTGACCGCACAGAACCTTTGCGCTTCTTGGCGGCGATGGTCTGGATGTCGTGCTCGCGTGCCAGGGCGAGCCGGGCACCACGATCGGCGGGGTCGGCGACAAACCACATCGGCGGCGGGTGGCCCGCTATCATGCGCCTGTATTCGGCTGCATGTTGGCGAAGGGTCCACTCAGATCGGTAGTGTTCTTGGATGATGTGCAGGGTGTCGTCGGCGGGGTCGACCGCTCCCAATAGAATGGCGGTCGGGTTGCGGGTTCCGAAGTCGATGGCGGCGACCCTCTCAAAGTCATCGGGCGGGTGAAAGGATTTAACGACATGAAGGTCGCGCCGAAACTCAGGATACACCCGGCCCTCGAGCGCCGTAAACTCGCCCCTTTCTCGTGCTGCCCGCTCGTGGATGCCGAACTGTGACAGCATCCTTTCAAGGCCGCCCGGTGGCAGGTGCGGGTTATCGGTGCCGTGAATCCAATGCACGCGGCAATTGTCCGGGGTATCAACTACCCACCTGTCATAGACCCACGACATTCCGCGCAAAGGCGTCATGGCGAAGACCATGCGCCCATCGGTGTCGACCAATCGCATCATGGCTTCGTTGACCACCGCCTCGCTTTCGGGTTCCTCATCGAATCCGATCAGGTCAGCATAGGCCCCTTGGAATCCGTCCCGGCCCTCTGAAACTGACGGAAACAGTATGCGCCCGCCGCCGGGTAGCCGTACCTCGGCACGCCCTGTGCCCTCTCGGTTTCGCCACTCGCAACCTTGCGGCAGATACTTGGCCACCTTGGGTCGGACGTACTCACGGCTATCACCAGAATCCAACGCCACCGCCCACACCCGCCCCGGTCTATTCGGCAGGTATTCAAGGGGGATGGTGTTCATGTGACACCAGATCCGCGCCGATCTGTTCTTGCGACCCAATGCCGTTGCCACTTCAAGTTGTGCCAATGCTTCTGACTTGCCCGATCGGTTCCCACCCAAGATCAAGGTGACCAATGAACCCAGGTCTTGCACGGCTCGACGTTGGCTTGTGCGTGGCTTTGGTCGGTGCCATAGCGTGGCACTCTCCAACGGGTCAAGACCCAACAGAGAAGGGAACACGGCGGCAGCATTGGCCCCTGGTGTGATCATTCCAACGCGTCCGGTCCCGGTAGCCATTGCTTTCTAACTTCCAACGCTATTCGTTGAACCATGAATGGCGGCACGCTCATACCCATAAACCACTTTGCCTTGGACTGTGGGCCAGCCGGCCAGGCCATGTCCATCGGGAACGTCGAACACGCGAGCCATTCGCCAACAGATAGATGCCGTGGCTCTGTCGGGTGCAGAATGGTACCCGATCCGCATAAGGTATTGCATGGCTTTTTGGTGGAGAGCTTCTTGGTAAGGTTGAAACGGCCTATTGAGCCAAAGCCAAAACCCTGCTTGCATCGCCTCCATAGTGCGGCGGTGCTCGGTGTTAACTTCAGGCCAGACTCACGGGCTGGTAGTGGCAGGTTCAATTTCATCACATCGCCAAACGTGACCGTTTTCTCGTCGAACTTCAGCCGGATCGGCTTCAGCCCAAGGTCATCCCGGCGAGCCAAGAAGAACGCCCGACACCGAGCCTGTGGCACGCCCATTTGTGCTGCGTTCAGGTTGAATAGTTGGACCGTGTAGCCCGCGCCCTTGAACGCCTGGATGATCTCCTTGACGTACCCGCGGGCCTTGCCTTTGACGATGCCGGTGACGTTCTCAGCGATGACGATCTTGGGGCGTAACTTGGCGGCCAATGCGATGAACTCAAAGAACAGATCATCCAGCCGCTGATGTGCTTGGCCCTCGCTGAATTTCTTGGCCTTGCCCCAGTCCCGATCACGCACGCCAGCCATAGAAAATGATGTGCATGGTGGTGACCCGTCCAGGATGTCGAGGTTGTAAAGATCGGCGGGTAGATCCTTGTCGAGCATGTCACGGATTGAGCAGACGAACGGGTGACGGGGCTTGTGGTTTCGGTTGTAGACCGCGAACACCTTGGGATCGATCTCGTTGCAGCCGATCACATCAAACCCGGCCAGCTTGTAGCCCATGGTTGAACCACCAGCGCAGGCAAAGCAGGAGAACACCGATCCAGCGTCTTTGGGCATATGGGCATCCTTCAGCGTCCACAATCCCGTCATCCTTGGGGGCAACGTCATTGATCGTCCCATTCAAAACTGCATCGTGGGCATTGATGGTCGAAATCGCTGAAGCCGTCAACGTCTAACTCCTCGCCCTCCTTGGCTTCATATTCTGATGGTTTCAACAGATCCGCAAGGTCATCGTCAGACCAGCCCAGGCCATCCAGGTCGAGGCCATCGGCGTCTAACTCGCGCAAGATAGTCGCCAGGGCATCGTCGTCCCAGTCGGCCAACTCGGCCACGCGGTTATCCGCCAGCGCCAACATCCGAGCATCGGCGGGGTCCAGGTCCATGAAGCGGACCGGGACCTTATCAAGCCCCAACTTGATCGCCGCCTTCAGTCTGGTATGGCCCGCAATCACCTCGTTGTTTTCGGTTCGCGCAATGATGGGTGAGGCAAACCCGAATCGCTGGATTGACTTTGCGACGTCATCGACGGCGTGGTCATTGATCCGTGGATTCTCGGCCCATGGCATTAGCTTGTCGATTGCTATCCATTGTGCGGCGGGTTCATTCTGCATTTGCTACCTCTTTGAAGTCGGCCTCGATGGCGGCGATGGCGCCCGGCGCCGCTGCGTCAATCAATGCCTTCGCTGCGTCGTAGTGTTCGACGATTAGCTGGGCCTGTTGTACCGGTGATAGGTGCTCTGCTTTGTGGGTGACCTCGACCTGCATGGGCTGGTCAATCCCGGCTACACGTGACTCCAACGCCAACAGGCGCGATCGGGCAGTATGCGCCCCATCGGATCGGGCGTCGTTCTGGGCCTGTCTCAGTCGCGCCAGGAAGATCGCCCGTTTCTCGTCGGTGTTCTGACTGCCGACATCTTCGGCCCACTGCCGCCGAATCATTGCCGCGTCACGTCGAACCGTTTTCACAGAGCAACCGAACTTGCGGGCCACTCGACCCTGCATGGACAACGACCATTCGCCCTTCAAAATCACCGCTTCTACAGCTTCGCGGCGGATTATGCAGGTTTCTTGGTCAGCCATTTTGGGGTGCTCACTTTTCATTGGCAGTGGCCTAACACTACCACCAGCCCACAAACACCGCAAATACCCGCCCACAAAAAGTGCAACCGTTGCTACCTTAGTGCAACCTTACTTTCGGCCCTAAGGTAGCAGCGATATACCAGGTTTAAACTGAGGTTTCAGCCCGGTGCTACCAGTGCAACCTTATTTTCGATATTTTCAACTATACAATAGCTACGCTACCCTTCTATCTATCCCTTCTTTATATGTCAGATCTAAGGTTGCACTGGTAGCAGGGATATATATATAAGGTTGAACCTGGCATATCCGGTGCAACCTTAGTGCAACCTATGGTGTTTTGGTGCTACCATCTCCCCATCCAGGCCGAAACCACATCATTTTCCGCTTGCCGTCCTTCTGGATTTGTCGCTTCTCGATGTCCATCGTGCGCAGAATCCTGCCCGCCCGCCATCGGTCCGCTTGCCTCATCTTGGGCGGGTCGATTTGCAGGGCGTCCTCCATCATGTCGTCAATGGTGAACGGCCCCACACGTCGCGCCAACCATGATTGAACGATGTCCATCCACGGATCCTCGGCCATGTGCATTTCATTCGACTCGTCCAACTGGTCTGACTGCGAGGCGTCCAACCACCACGACTCGTTCGCCTGATATGCCCGGTCGGCTTCGGCCCATATCTGGTCCCGATCCTTGTGGATGTTTTCCAGATCAACCGCCTTACATTTCACGATCCACCACCTGCGATTCCCTGTGGTGTCAGATAGGAATTCAATTTCGTTGGTTGTTCCGACGAACACCCCGCATCGTGGGTGTTTCTCAACGTGCCGCCCATACGACGCCCGATAGCGATCTGACTGTGCAGAAACGAAGCCTTTTACAGCGGATAGGTCGGCCTTCTTTACGCTGCTCAATTCCGCCAATTCATAGCACCATACTCCTTGGATCATCTGATAGGCATCTTTGGAGCGTACATCAATCAGCGTGTCGGAGAAGAAGTCAGCACCCGCCAGCGCTCGCAGTCCGGTGGATTTGCGTATTCCCTGAGCGCCTGCCAAGACCAAACATGTGTCCACCTTGCAGCCCATCTTGCGAGCGCGGGCCACCATCGACACCGCCCACTTGCGACTGATTACCCGGTTCAATAGTGAATCATGCGCCCCAAAGTAATCGACCAACAGCCGATCAAGGCGCGGGTTTTGGTCCCACTCCAAACCATCCAGATAGTCGCAGACCGGATGATACGGATCCCGCGCCCCCACCAACGCCATCGCATTGGCGATCGATGTTGGTGCGTACTGTAGGCGGTAGACCATCTCCACCCAATCGGCCATCATCAGATCGGTGGTGTCGGTGACGGGCACACCTTTGAGCGTCGTACACGCCTCGAATTTGTTGTATCTGATCTTGCCCTTCAGCCGGTGGTCATGCGTCAGAATCAGAGCCAGATTCCGCGCCGTCTTGATGGGCAATATGTCACCGTCTTTGGCCTGCCTGGTCCGACACAAGGCCAGGACATCGGCATCCGGTATCGTCGTCGGGTCGATGGTTACCCCGCCCTCTTCGAGCAACCTGATAGCCGTCTTGGTGTCTATTGATGGTGACTTGGGCGTTTCTGTGTTACATTTGTCAGGCATTGTTCATCCTTTGGTTGGTTGGACTTCGTGAGGCCCCTTTCGTTCTACCGGCGGAAGGGGTTTCTTATGTTAGCCTGTCAGGTCCCATAGCGGACCAAACCACCCGCACGAATTCCGGTGGTTGCATGATGCCGATCGTTTCGTGGTCGGGTCAATCACGTACCAGACCGACTTTCGCTTGCATTGCGGGCAGACAATCCACTTCGCGGTTCCTGCCGAAATCGTGGCGCCAATCTGACCCGCCCATCGTTCCCGCATATCGGGACGTTGCGCAAGTTGATCCCTGATCTCTCTTTGTACATCGGTGTGACAAATCCGAATCGGCTTTGGTCGTTCCGGTTTCGGAGGGTTCAACCGTGCCCGCAACTTATCCCACCAAGGGTGTCCAATCGGCCTCGGCATGATGTTCAGTGGATACCGGTTTTTGGTCACCCACGACACCATCTCTTGGTCTTCTCGATGGGCTGGCAAATAATAGATTCTGCTGGCGTCTCGGCACTTGGTATCTGGTCCACCATCGTATCCTGGCGTGTTCTCTCTCCAGGCTTCAATACCGCCCTCCCACGCCAGATCCCACAGGGCAGCGGGCACGGGTTCGCGTAGTGGCAAAACAATACGAAATCGGTGGTGCTCTGGGGTATGGCTCCATGAAGTGTGCCCGATGTGGTGCCACATCCACCACGCCTCGCGGGCCGCCTCCATGGTCGTGCCGTCGTCATAATCCAACACCAGCGCTGTCAACCATTCGACGTTCTGTTTTCCTCGGGTCGTGCCGGGTTTATAGATCGTCGGTGACCAGCACGGGATGTCTGATTTGCGCAATCGCTTGCGGAAAACTTGAAGACTCCGCGCCAAGTTATCAATAGGCAGCGCGGGCCGCTCGATGGGTTGATTGTCTTTTACCGACGCGAAGAAAGATACGCCGATGGTGTCGGGCATGATGGCCATGATTGATTCCGTTGGTTGGTTGGTTGGTTTATACTGGCCAAAATCGCCCGGTTGACCGCTCCCAATTCCATTTTGGCTGGTCCTTCTCTTCTGGAATAGCTCCCCATCTGATCTTGTGAAACGCTGCCTTGATCACGTTCTTTTCGCCTTCGGGCGCGTACAGAGCCACGGCAACATCCAACGCCGGAACCAGATCGTACGCCTCGCCGAATACCGCCTCGCACCATTTATCTGTCCCTGGCCGAGTCTCCATCGGCGGCGCTGTCGTTGTCATGAGAACCACCCAATCACGCCGCCCATCCATTCTGCGAATGTCGATCTGTTGGTGCTCATCGACCACCACCACCGGCATCACCTCGCGGCTTGATATCCGCGCCAGATTCGCCGAAAACGCTTTGATTTGCCCTTCGGGATCCCGCACATCAATTTGTGCGATAAAAATCGCTGGCGTCAACACTCCCGGCTTGCCGTATTTGATCAGATCAGAAGTCCGCAACGCCAAACCATCGGCGATCTGCATTACCAAATCCGTATGCGCCGACCTCCCGGATTCGGCACCGAAACAAATCATTGTACCAGCGCAAACACCGCCGCCTATGATCGAATCAAACGCTTCGCCCCATCCATGACCGTTAGGTAAATTGGCAAAAGATAGATGTTCAATTGGGTTGGTCATGTTCTTTCCGTTGGTTGGTTGCTCGTGCTTTCATTGCTTTTAGCCCTTCTTGAATGGCCAAGCGCAGAACCTTTGCTCGGCTAATGTGGCCAAACACTTCAAACTCGCCTGTTTCTTGGTAGTGCTCCGCGAGATCTTCAGCGGTTCTCAGCCATGGGGCGGGTATTCTCATCGAAATTGGCGTGTCGGGCATGTTCTTTCCTTGGGTTGGTGGTGGGTCATTTTACCACGCGCAGGCCCGGCAAAGGGTCACCCGCGTGTTGATGTTTAAGCGCCGCCGCGATCTGGCGTTGAAACCAAAGCGGATCGACATCGGCGGCAAATGCCAGCATCATCCCGCGCTCGGCGTTCACTGCCTTTGTCCACGACACCAACGCCCGCATCGTCCGAAAGTCGGCCACATGGGTGGTCAAGATGGCCATGTCCACTAACAGATCTTGAATGTCGCCCCGTTCTTGGTGGGTCAGGTCTTGGCGGGCGGTCATCGTCTCACCTTTTTGGTTTCAAACGCCACCCGCCCCAGGTCCGTCGCTGTCAACTTCCCACTACTCCAGGCGGTTGATGTGACCATACCCCTGTCCAGCAACCGCACAGCGGCCTTGACGATCGGTTTCGGGTCCAACATCAAATCCGCCGCGATGGCCTTGGCGGTCAATTCGCCCGGCTCGGTCAAAACCTGCGCCAAGATTGTATCGCACATCGATCCGTCAGTTATCCACATGGCTCCACCTCGATTCGGATCACGGTCGCGAGGCGCCCTTCGATGTTTTCAAGTCTATCCCTCATCGTTCAACACCCTCCATGCGAGCGCAGCCACAGCCGGAACTTGTCCATTGCCAAGGGCTTTAAGTCTGTCCACCCTACGGGCCACCCCATTAGCCACGCGACCCACGGCGGGTTCATACTCCCACCAGCCTGGTTGTTTTGCCTCACCATCACAACCCCGGCTAATTTGCTTTTGCTCGCTACCTTCTGCCAGTCTACATTTGCCCCGTGGTCCTTGTAATCTCTCGCGTTGGGCGTCGGCCAGTTCCGCAGGACAGTCGATAACATCTCCGTCATGGGTACCTGGACATCCACAGATCGCCCAATGGCATAGGCACCGTTGGCACCAAAGTTCCCCGCAGGCTTCGCATGGGATGGAACGATCTTCACTGCCAGATCCAACGGGATCCCGTTGCTGTATGTTCCTCTCCACTTTTCTTGACGCTTTAGAAAAGATTCGGGATCTTCTTGTTGGATTAATTTGGTCGGAGTTGGCCACAATCCAGAGCCGATCACGCTTGTGAGGTGCCCCGGTGTGATGTGCTCCCAACACGCCCCATTTTGCATCGAACCCCATCTCGGCCAAGTCTCCGAGAACAACTCCCAACCCCCGAGAAGTGAGCGTTGGAACGTTCTCCACAAAGACAAATCGGGGTTCCACTTCGCAAATGATACGCGCCATTTCTTTCCACAATCCCGATTTTTCGCCCTGAATACCGGCACCCTTGCCAGCTTGGGAGATGTCTTGGCACGGGAAGCCTCCCGAAACCACGTCAACAAGTCCGTTCCAAGGTCGTCCATCAAAGGTTCGCACGTCATCCCATATCGGGAACGGTTCGAGGCACCCGTCGTTTTGCCGTGCGATGAGTACAGATCGGGCGTATTCGTTGTTTTCAACGGCGCACACGGTACGCCATCCCAAGAGGCGTCCCCCAAGAATCCCTCCACCAGCGCCCGCGAATAGTGCCAGCTCATTCACTTTGTACCTCGATTCGAATCACGGTTCTTGGCTCGGTTCTATGGACCGTTGCGCAATACCATTTGCGGATTGTCAGATTGGTAACTTGGCTGTCATCGTGCCAGATCCCGGCCTTATCCAAACCATCCAGCACCGCTTTAGCGACGTTATCGCCGTCTGGTCTTTTGGTGTGGGGGATGTCCCCGGTGGGGTCTTTTCTCCTCATCAACCGTTTCGGGCGTTTGAAGTATGCGTCAATAATAACGGCAACCGGAACATCGGCGGCGATGGGTTCGCCCTCCCACGCCTCGGACGCCACCAAGGCAACCATCGACTCATAGGCCACGGTCTTGGGTGGCGTGATTGCCCTGGTGTGTTTTCCGACGCGATAGACACGGGGGCGACCCTTTGCAACGGGTTCGCCCGGTATAGTGATTGTGCCGATGATCTTCATCCCGCCCGCCCCAACGCAAGACGATCCACGGCTTGCCGGTATCGCTCCGGATCGATCTCCGCGCCCGCGTAACGGCGCCCGGTTTGGGCGCAAGCCCTCGCAAGCGGAGCCATCCCCGCGAACAAATCGCAAACCAGATCCCCCGGTTCTGTCCATCGCTCGATCCATTGCGCCATCCAAACCACCGGTTTCTCGCTGTGCTTTTGCCTTGGGCTTGTGTGGGCGTTTGATGTTGTTGCGCTCGAATTGGTAAACGATCCCGCGTCTTTGCAATAAACAATCACAGGTTCCGAATTTCCCAACCAATGAAAACCAATCCCAGGCCCGCCCGTTTTTGTCCACGCGCCGCCACTGACAAAACGCCACGGCCAAACCGGATCGAGATCCCCAACAGCGTCAATCCAATTCTGCAATTTCGGCCAAGTGAGCCACAACGCAAGGCGCCCGCCGCTTTTTGCTTGGACATATGAATCAGCCAAGACGCGGGCGATCTGTCCGTCGCTGATTGTCTCATAGTGCGATCCCGCGCAGCCGTTCAATTGCGAAGAGTCGTTCGTGTATGACCAAGGGGGATCTGCCACGATCAACGCGGGGGCCTCCGGCAAATTTGCCAACAATTCCACAACCCCACAACACCGCAGATCGATCCCTTCCGGCTGCGCGGGTTCGGGTACGCTCAACAATTCCAATTGCCCCATCACGCCCCCCAATCGGCAGATGTCACGCATCCCCCGGTCAGTTGATCGATCCGTTCTTGCATTTTCGGTCGTGGCGTTCTCCGTCCGTGAACCCAGCTTTTGATGGTCACTTCTGGGATCTCCCACGCCTCGGATAATGCGCGACTGCTCCAACGATTGGCGGCCATCCATTGACCCAATTTCATGGTGGCGTTCATCGGAACCTCGCGCCGGTCTTTTCGACCAATTCGCAGCCTGGCACATCCTCTCCACCCTTCAGCGTTTTTCCGATGGCGGTCTTGTTGGGTCGGGTCGTCGTGACCAGAAACGCCGATGGAATGGCGTCCTCATCGGATATTTCGACGCTCTTGGTGGTCGCTATCCAGGCGGTCAAATCTGCCCGCTTGATCTTGGTTTCTCCGGTCAACTCTTCGTGGGCCTGAAGCAATCCCAGCGCCAATTGTGACACCCGCTCCACTGACTTTTCCAACGATTTCCGCCGGTCTGCGATCCGCTTTTCTTCGGACTTAAGGCTTGCAACGTCATCCTTGATTCGACGTTTGACCGCTGCGATAGCTCCCAATTTGTCGGGGCAATCCTCGAGCCATTGGTCGACGGCCGTTTCGGTTTCGTCGTCTACTTCGCCCTCCAGCGCCCACAGGCGCCCGATTAGGTCGTTGGCGGTTTCGATTAGTTGATAGGTTGATTGTGTCATTTTACCTCCATGACAAGGACGGTTGAAACGCCCTCGAATGTGTCGCGATAGAAATCGCTTTTGTGGTTGTCGGCTTCGAAATACGGGTTCGAAACCGTGGTCTGTTGGTTCATCGCCGTCCAATCCTGCATCCGGTAGATGTGGACATCTGGACCAGAAGACGACGCGGATACGCCGCACATCTGCACACCATCCGGCATTTTTTGAACCGCCGCTAACAGCGTTTCCAGTTGGTCGATTATGGCTTGTTTGGTCATGATTGCTCCGGTGGTTGGTTGTGGGGCCTTGCGGCCCCGGTTGGTTTATCTGGACCGATGGTCGATCGGTCTGGTGTCGTGCAAGGGCGTCATTAATTCGGCCAGGGTCAAACCATCTCGGAAGCAGTCCCGAAACGCCTGCAGATCCTTGGTGGTCATCAGGCCCGTTGCAAAGCATCGCCGGCAATAATTAATTGTCCAGGTATCGAAGGGTCGAAGTGGTGGCGTGGTCATGTTCTCTCCGGTTGGTTGTGTTCTGGCGATCATCTCTGCCAATTCTCGGCGAATTCTGTGTAGCGTTTCCCTGTCTTCAGCCGACAAGACCGGGGCGCAGCCGTCATCATAGACCGCGTTTGGATTTTGCCTGTCTGCTGCACGTTGCGCAAAGTCGATGGCATTATCAAGGTCTTGGCGTATTCGTTTCTGCACCAGTTGACGCAATCTTTCGGTGGGGGTCATGTTCATTCTCCGTTGGTTGGTTGGTTGGGCCTTGCGGCCCCGGTGGTGGTCATCCGTTCGACCATGCCACAAAGGCGGCGGTGGTCGTGTCGATTCCAAGGGCGCGAGCTACCCAGTATTTTTCCGTCATGGTCAGGTGTGCCACATCAACATCCAGGCCAGCTTTCGCGTCGAGGTACGCTTCCAACGCGTTGTCGCTCATTTCGGTGATGTCGATAACGTTTGCGGTGGCGGTATTAAGCGCGGGGTGTACTGGGTTGCGGGTGTTCATGGTGTTTCCGGTGGTTGGTTGGTTGTTCATGTTTTCTCCCTTTCACTCTCTGAAGAGTACTCCGATTCGGATACATTGTAAAGCCGCAACCCCAATAAAATGGCCGAAAACGAAAATAAATCACCGAATCGCCCCTAACACCACCAGAAACCGCGTTCGTGGAATGCACACGGCCCCCGGTGGCGACAGGAATCAGAAGGGCAACTCATCCAACGGGATCCCGTGGACGGTCGTGCTGTCCGACTTTGCCGCTGGTTCTGGCACTGGCGCTGGTTCTGAATTGACCGCATACGCGGTTCCATCATCACCCCACACCGGATCATTCCGCCAAATGGCCGTCTGGTAGCCTTTCTCGTTTTTGCACTCCCGATCTTTGCACCGATAGATCGCCTTTTTGCCGTCGTCTCGGTTATCCCACATCTCGCCACCACACTTCGGACACGGCGGGCCGTCTGTTGGCCCCTGGGCTGCCCTGCGTGCCGGGGCTGGTCTTGGAGCACTACCATTGCCGCCCTTCGCCTTCATGGGCTTGTCAGGGCCAAGCTCGTCGTGAGAACAGATCCCGATCCCAAGGTACAACCGAAGCGCCCGGTTGACGGCGCGGGTTTCAGCCATTCGGATTGCATGACCGGCGACCATGGCGCCGACGTTGCCGGGATTGGCGTCACCGATTCCGGTATACGTCCCACGCTCGCCCGTAGCAGTCGCCATCATGACGGCCGATCCTTTGGCTGTATCGAATTCGATCAACTCGGTTGTGATGCTTTGGATGCCGTGTTGGTGGGCGAGACTCACCAGACCCTTATGGGTCGTGTAGATCTTGCCTTTCAGGTCTACCGTTGCCCACGCGGGCAAGTCTTCGATTGATATGATTGTTCGTTCTGTCATTTTGACTCCAATTCGTTGATGGTTTTCATGGCCCGCGCCGCCTGCACTGCCAGGTCAAACGAGCTGGGCGCGGGTTCTTCGGTGGTGGGTTCTTCGGTGGTGGATTCCGCCACCAATCGAACCGCCGATACATCGGTCAGAAGGTGGGCGCTCTCTTCGATGGTTTCCAACAGTGCGCCAAAATCCCATAGCGACGGATCGGTGTGGGCGTTGGGTATGATGGCCCGGATCGTCACCGCATAGGTTTCCGGGGTTGATCCCGGTGGCGCTGCAAACGGCCCCGGTGGTTGCGTTGATTTTGTCATGTTCTCATTCTCCGTTGGTTGGTTGTTTTGGAAGCGTAACCCATTTGGGCTACACAAGGAAGCCATAGGCCAAAAGGCCGGTAATCAGGATGGCCGCACATGCCAGGGTGTCGATCATCTGCTCGCGTGGGGTCATGCCGACACCAGATCGGCCCGGATGGCCCGGAAGTCGCCCGCAGCCTGTTCTGCCGTGTAGTTGTTGGGATTGCCCCAGCGATACAGTCGCAGCGCCTCTTTGGCCATCTCGACGGTCGGGAATGATACGCGCAATTGTCCGCGTTTCAGGATGATTTGATTTGCGTTTCGTCTGATTACAATGCGTTTCATGTCGTTGTCCGGTGGTTGGTTGGTGGTGGGGCCTTTCGGCCCCATCAACCGTTTTATTTCTTTGTTGATTGTTTGAATGTTCATGGTGGGGCCTTTCGGCCCCGGTGGTGGTTAGTCGAGGTCTTCGCCGCAGTCTTGGCAATAGACGCCGCGATCGATGATGCGTCCAGTGCTTGGCTTGGCTCTGCTCTGGGTCGAGTCGAGGATCCTGACAGTCCTCTCAACCGCATACCGGCAGCCGCAAAAACAGTCTCGAAGGATGGTTCTCTCGTTATACCAACGCTTCACTTCCGCAGAAGATTGGGTGGGGATGCGGGTCATGTTCTTATGCTCCTGTGGTTGGTTGGAAGTTCATCATTGTCGTTGCTCTAAGAATTGTGACGTCTGCCGTGAAGGTCGCTTCAGTTGGAAGCATTTTGTGGGCAGCAAGAACGATGATCATGTTGTAAAGATCGTTATTTTCGCGACTGTAAATGTACGCCAAATCATCTTTGAGCATGTTGTGTGCTTGTTCTGCGTTCATGGTGTTTCCGGTTGGTTGGTTGTTCATTGTGTTCTCCCTTTCACTCTTACAGTGTAACCCATTATGGATACAGTTTGGGAAATAAAAGCACGCCACCACGCCCACAAAGGACAAAAGCGCCACCACGCCCGCATGGGGCGCGATTATCGGTCAAAATAAAATGCACACGGCCCCGCCATTTCATCGAATCGGAATGGGGCGCGGGGCTTATTTCGCTTTTTCTGCCACTGTTTTTGTATCCGCTGCATCAACCGGTGCCGTGCCGTCGTCTGCTGTCGTGTCGGTCGGGATGGCTTGCAACATGGCCAGAATGTCGCTCAACTGGTCGGCGATTTGGGCCGGTGTCGCGTCGGTCAGGGCTTGAACTGTTACCGGTTCTGTTGCCTGGGCGGGTTCCTCCGCCGGTTCATCGCCAAACGCAACCAACAACAAAAACAGCGACCACATCTCAATTGGTCCGTGGATGGATTCGGGCGATTTCGCCCATGATGGCCTCGACGCCCTCTCCGATCCGTTGTGTATCGGTGCGCAGTTGTTCAATCTCAGTCTGCAAAACAGCGATTTCAGATTGGGCACTGACGAAAAACCCCGCACCGGCCAATATGGCCGCTGACAAAAGCCCCGGAATGATCACCTGTTGCATCGTTGAACCTGACATCTTGCCCCCCCTAATCTTGAACCATTTGCAGCGCGTATCCGCTGCTCACCACCATGATAACACCCGCAACCACCCCAACGCCTAATACGGTCGAAGGTCGTTCCAAAAACGGCACCGGTGCGGACGCTGCAACCAACTCCGCTTCCAGGTGCTCAACCTGCCACGCGCACAGGTCAATCTCGTGTTGTTGCTCGGTGGTGGTGATCCGATACAGATCGGCCAATTGGGCAGACCATACCTCGGTGGCGAGTAGATCCTCAACATCCGACAGGGGCATGCAGACGGCCTCACACGCCAGGGCATCGCCGGGACCGATAGAATACGCACGCGAACATTCGCCCTCGACCACAGGGGCGGGTAGAGGCCGTTCTGGCGGTTCCAGACCAAACGCCACACCCAATAACAAAACGATCATCATTTCCGCCGCCGACTGTTTACCAAGTCGGACAATTTTTGTCCGTCTCCACTGGCATCGTCAATCTTGGCCTGGTCCTTGGCGGCCTGTGAATTGATGATGGCCCGCGCCGTTTCGGCCTCTTTGCTTTTGGGTGGCGTTGGTGTCGGTTTCGGTGCCTTTTCGGGCCTGGATGCCTTCGAGATACCCCGCAAAATACCCATGCTGACAATCAACAGCGCAGCAGCAGCCAATATGAAGCCATCGAGCGATGGCAAATCAACCATTGCCTTTCCAGGCTGAAGCAACTTTCACGGCAGAATCCGCGCCGATGTACGTCAAAGTCAGCATAGACCACTGCTCACCGTCGATCATGCCAACGGACAACGCCACACAGCCCACGATCCAGGCCGTTAGCCGTCGATAGCTGAGTCGTTGATCTCCGAACAGTTTATCGATTCCTTTGGCAATCATCATTCACCCCCTGCTGAGTATTTCGGCGACCCTTTGCCGCAACGCGTCCACATCAAAACCGGGGCAAACGGTTGCGGTCGTGCCAACCTCTTTGTGACCGTACACGTCACTTGATGACAGGCTGTAGGATATGCAAATGTCCGCGACACATTGCGCCACATACCCCAGCGTCTCACGGTCCATTTCATGCTCAACAAAATTGCCGATCACGACCAATCCCACGCTTGAGTGATTCACGCCCTTTGCATGTGCCCCATTGACATCGGCACGGCGCCCCACCCGAAAGGCCAGAGGCTTCGTTTCCACGACGAAATTATAGCCGATGTCCGACCACCCCTTCGTTCCCTTGTGGAAGGCTCTTGTTTTCTCAAGGGTCCACGAATCGGGGCTGGCGGTGTGATGAACCACGATTTTGGAAACGGGCCTCATGTGCTCGCAGCATCCACGATGTCCTGAACCGTCAAAACTTCGATCACGTCGTTCGGATCAAGTACGTGCGAACCTGTATTTTTGTCCGGTGCATAAACAACGTAATTCTCGGGGTCGTCCTCTTCGCGAAACGCCGAAACCGTCTCACCATACGAATCATAAACCACAATCTCACGAGTCAAAAATGCCTGTGCCTCTGCTTTTGTCATCTCACCACCTATGGAAACCAGACTTTGGAGCGACTGCCAAGCGCCACAAATGCCTTGAATTTTATGGTCTGATCACCCGCTGCCGTGTTCGAGCGGCCCACATGAACGAAGAAATGCCAATCGGCGTCCGATGCAGGCTGAAAACCCGACCGGGTTTGTCGCTTCATTATGTCGTAATCATTGGAATTGTCGCACCCGGTGGCCTCGACCGCAAGGATGTTGTTGGTGGGTCCCACCGTTTGAATGCCCCAAACCCTCGACACTCCAGGGCGCGCCCCAGAATCGGTGCCGCCGGAATTATACACGCACCCAGCCCGCACATCCGGGCCACCTGACGCATCATAATGGAGGCCGATGTGCGACGAATTGTGTGCGGGGTGTGCAGCCGGGTTCGTGGTCAACCCCAGCATCACAACGGTGTTTGAAGTTGCGGTGGGCGCGGTCCCAACCTTCAAACAAAAGTAGATCGGTTGCAGGTAGCCTGTGGAAAAATAGGGAGCCTTGAATCCGATGGATTCCATGGACCAACCGCATATATTGCCCTGGTCGCCAGGTTTGTTTGTGTTTGATCCACCCTTCACCACCACGGCCTGTTGATAATCATCATCATCTGCCCAACTGGTGATCTTGGTGTGCGCCCCAGTGTATGTCCGATCCGCAAATCGGAGACGGTGCCATTCCAGATTATTCACGCGGCCATGGTTTTGCCATTGATCCGAGATTCGACCAGGTATGTTTAGGCGTTGCGTCATAGTGTTGGAAAATACTCTGTGCTGGTATTGGTGAATGCGACATGCACCTTAAACTGGATCGTCGCTTCGCTTGCATGGTCCGTCGTTCTTCCACAAGCGACAAACACGCGAAGCGCAGAGTCGGCGGCAGTAACCGTTTTGATTCCAGAAACCCTCTTTGACGCTTGGATGACTTCGCTCGAATTGCACCCGTTCGCCTCGGCCATGATCAGCCGTCGCCCAGGTGCAATTGTGAGCGTGCCGAACATTCGATCTACACCACTTTGACCGGCGGTGTCGCTGGCAACGGAACCCACGCCAGCCCGCACATCCGGCCCAGGTGATGCGTCATAGTGCAATCCGACATAGCTGGACTGGTCGTCGGGCATCGAACCCGCTGCAACATATGTGATTCCAGCCACAACATACATGTTGTACGTCAGCGTGGGTGCGCTCGTAACCTCAATTGAAATGTACACCGCACCGGGTTTGTCGATGTCAAATCGCGAGTCTCGGTTCTTCAAATTCCAGTAAACGATGTTCCCACTGCTGCCCGGAAGAATTGACTCAGTACCGCCAGCGTTAACGACTTGGATAATATTGCTGGCGACGGAATCTGTCCACGTCGTGGTATCCAACGATCCTTGCGATGAGCGGTTCGCGTATCGAAGCGGAATCCACTTCATGTCTCGCACCCTGGTGTTTCCAACCATACTGCGCGAGATGTCGCCCGGTGTTCTTGTTATCCGCGCCATCAGCCAGTTATCGCGTTGACGTAGCCAAAAACATTCAAGCCAACTACATCATTTGCACCACCGGAAACTTGATCAACCAATGCGCTTACTCGGAGTTGATTGGTAGCGCGACCGCGCAAAACCCAACCGGGGCAAACCAAAATCGTTTCGCCAGCCGCTATGGTGTGTTGTGACAGCGTTTGTGGCTCGTCTGAATATGGATCGTCTTCGTCGTCCAATCCGCCAAAATAGAGAGATAAAACATGGCTGGCAGTGTGGCTATTGGAGCACCAGAGCCAAACTTCATGGTAATTAGCCGGGTCGGAAGGCCCCTCGTGGATTTCGGCATAATCCGCATCGGTATCCGTGTCGGAAAGCGATACCGCTATTGAAGTCCCATTGGCCAATTCGGTCCCACTTGGGGCGAGTAACTGTTTTGCAATTGTTGCCATGTTTAAATCCTACGAGAAAACTTGTTGGTGGAGGATGTGGTCCATATCGTTCGCGGCAGCGCCACCACCGCCACCAATTGATGAATGGTCCGCACTGACATCCATGAACTGAAGCAGATACCAGTTTGTACCATCAAATGTCCATGTGGTGACATCACCTGAAGCAGTTGTAATGTCTGCGCTACCACCCTTCAAGTTGGTGGAAGTCACATCAAAGACAACAGCAGCCGTAGAAATGATCGTAACGGTCTGCCCAGCTACCCCACCATCGAGCATGGTAAGCGTTTGACCGCTCGCATGGGTCTTGAACAGGTTGCCGGTAGCTACGGATGGTGTGGTATCGCTGCTGCTAAACGTTACAAATGTTTCGCTTGGTCCAGAGAACGCTGCTGCCCCAGCGACGTGGAGCGTACAGTCGGGGGTGATCGTACCGATACCAACTCGGTTGTTGCTGGCATCAATGCTTAGCGTTCCATCGTCAATTTCTAAGTCATCAGAGGTAACAGTTTGAAACGAGGCGCTCTTATTGTAGACACTTCCGTATGCGCTCATGCTTGTCTCCAATGGATGAATACTTCTGCTGTTGGGGTATCAGCATCAGTCTTTACAACCATGTAGATGGTGCCATCCGTTGTGATGTTGGATGACTGCAAGTATGGGAAACCATCAGTGCTCGCTGCAATAAATCCAAATGTGGATCCAGAAATGCCAGTATCAATGGTCGAAGTTTGTACTGGGGTAAGTGCATACTTTCCAGCAGAATCCTCCGCCAAGTACCATGTCAAAGAAGCAGCCGATGAAATGGTATTTATGGCTACTCGGACCTTATCAATCAAACACCTGGCTGGAACCTTTTTAGAATTCGCCTCGTTGGACGTGTCCGCCGTCAAAGCAATGGCGGCATAAGACGACGACAGGGCCGATGTGCCGTATGAAAATCCAATGGGAAGGGGCATTTTTACCTCTATATAAAATAATAACTCTATCGAACCGGATATATTCGTTCAGATATACGAACCTTTCTGCGCTCTTTTAAGTAGTCGTCATACCTCTTCCCCTTTCGTTTCTCGTAAACCCTTGCTTCCAAACCATACGCTATCTGCATGGAACGAATACCACTAAGGGCATCCAAAATGCGGATAAACGCTGGAACGGGACGCAATTCTGTCGCAGCAGTTTCTTCAGCAGTGTATGCCAAAGACATGTGATACGCATCAGACAATGCAGAAGCATCACGCACACTACGGGACCAAGGTAGGTGACCAAATAACCAACCGGCGTACCCATTTACTACAGGAACTATCCTCTTGGTTCCGTCGTAACTTGTCTCCTCGGAGGTTGAAAACTCTGTTAAATGACGAACCGCTTCAGCAGCATCTGGGCTGACTGTTTCAAGAGCGGCAACTGTCTGTCCGATTAGACGACCATTGTTTAAGTCCTTGATTGGACGGTCATAGTGAAGGTGGCGTTTGGATACATGTTCAGCCATAAGTCGCGCTACGGGATGAGCCATACTCATAACCCTCAATTCAGGCCGCTTATCCCAAGCATCGGTAGACAACCCCCTTGTCACTGACTCTGGAAGCCTCATAACGGATGAACCAAGCCCCATCATTTCGGTAAAACCCTCAATGGGAAGACCAAAGCCCTCTACATACATGTTGTCAGGTATTCTACCCTCCCAAGTAGAGCGGATAATCTCTGGCACGGCACGAGACTCTAAAACTGTTCCCTTGACTTTTTCCTCAACCCACTCTGGAACAACATTCAGCCATTGCGGTATCGGTATCCGAATCATCGACTGAACATGAGACATTCTTTGTCGCTGTTCTTTTAGGGTTGGAGGAAGAAGAATCGGTTCACCTTCCGGCCTATCCAAAGCAGACAATGCCCGTGGAATACCATCAGCAAAAGCATGGTTCATCATTGAATAGAATACGGGCGACCTCTGCATCATCTCCAGTTGCAATTGAACATTCTTGGCGTTCCAAGTGAAGAACGGGAAGATGCTACGCATCCATACCTTTTGGAATGCAGTTAAATCACCGTAGTCAAACAAGAACTTGGCAGCATGTTTGGTTGCTTCGTCAAAGTTCCCACTGCGCTTAAAGTTGGCAATGAAGTTGGAGATACGAGCCTGGTTTTCAATAAATCGACCCGTAGCCATACCTACTTTTTTCGGCACAGCAACTGGAAGCCCACCGCTTATAAGCATGGTGCCGCCAACCACAGCAATGTCTTCCATCGCAGAGACAACTTTCTTGGCAAGGTACTTTTTGCCATTAATTTTATTGGTCATCAACTCAGTGACATTGCTTTCGTGCCTGTTCATGTCCACGTACTGAGTACCGGCACCACTGATGACACCCTTGTCGCGCATGGCTGACAAGACCTCATCCATGTTGCGGTTGATGCCATCCCCAAGGTCCAAGCCTTCGTCTACCCACCTTTGGACAGTAGCAAAGGATGCTCTTTCAGCCTTCCTCGCGGCGAAGTCAGCCTTTGACTCGTATGTGCCCTTGGGCGCAGTCAAAATCTCCTTGGCTTTGGCCAAAGAACCATACTTCTCATGGAAAAACACAGCATGAGACATTCGGCTGGCAAGGAAATTGGTTTTCGGATTCAACGCGCCACCAACACCAACATCCAACATGTTGGTAAACGTATTACTGACTGCGTTTCGTGAGTGAAAGGCAATAGCGATAATCGTAACCCTGGCTTTCCAGTGGTTATTGACCTTATCCATTATCTCTTTGAAGGCAGTGCCTTCGCCTTTGACGGACTTCAGGTCCAACACATCATCCAACGCAGTGACAACCCCACGGGGCACATACAAAGCCCATGCTCCAGGCTCAATGGTTCCACCATAGGTAAGAAGCAAACCATCGCCATTTACCTTCTTGGCAAGGGATGGAAGTTTGCTGTTTATACCTTCTGCAACGATGTTCCATGGTTCCATCGCTTTTGCTTCTTGCGTTCGCTTGCTGATGTACGACACCCGCTCGACCTTCGTATACCCTCTGGCTTTTGCTTCTCTACTCGCCTTCTTTTGGGCGGCAAGAACAGCATCGGTAATCCGTTGCTGATGTTTGGGATCAACAAGAACTTTTTCAAGCATCTGCTTGGGGTTTGTGAGTGAAACTGCCTTGCCAAGCTCATGGGCGTGCAACTCATCCTGCCGTAGCATCAGCATTGACTCTTTGGTGTTCATAATGGACTTGGCTTCTGGAGCCTGTTTCAACCATGATGCGACGGGAGAAATATCACTAACCTTTTCACCGTGTTTGATTCCCTTGCGCCATTGAGCCATTCTCTCAATAATTTTTTTCAACTCTTCGGCGGTAACACCGGCAGCTTCCAGGGCTTTAATATCTCCAACCATAAGCAGTTCAAAATCACGTTCTGCGCTTGGTCTGCCAAACAAGGGAACAAGGTCTTCCAAGGCCGCTTGCTCTGCAACGCTACCACCGGGACCGGGCTTTGCCTTTATTGCACGAATCACGCCACCACTTTTAAGTGTATACAGCATTTCACTGGATGAAATCGCTCTATTTGCTTGCATGTACCTGGCCACAATCACATTGGGACAAATGGTAAGTTCAGAATTCCCTGAAGATGAGGCGTTAATCTCTTTAATGGTGCCGTGTATCTTCCTTTTTTTCGTGGCATCCATGGTTATGGACAGCCGCGCATCGCGCATGCCTGCGCCACCCGCTCTTGAAAGATCGTTGATGGCTTCATCGTTCAACTTTGCTGTTGAACCCTTACCCAAAGCCTGGAGAACGTCCTTGTCCGCAATGTGCGGCACGTACTCCAGCACGCCCCAATCGCGCAGCATGGCTGCCGGTTCTTTGACGAACTTCCACCCCTTCTCTTTGTACATCTCTTCATAAGAGCGAAAGAGATCAGCGAGTTCATCAATGACCAGTTCAAGGTCTTTTGTCTCGTCCATAAAACGAGCACCCACCGCTTGCGGATATGCCTTTTCAATCCCTTTAATCCAGCCCTGTGTGGCTTCATCTGCACCAAGAGACGGCATTTCTTTAAGGGCTGTTGCCGCAGCATACAGCATCTCATCATCACTAAGATTTTTGACTTCCGGCAACTCATGGAAACGGCGAACCAACTCCATTTCCCACTCTTCCAGACTTCGTGAAGCACCACCCCGAGACGTAATCTTGGGAGTTACTTTCTTCTCTTCTTTTTCAAGTCGAGCTATTTCAGCATCCCGCTTAACCCTGGCGTCTTTCAGTATTTTTGCCCTCTCGCCTTTGGCTCGCTTAAGCTTTATTTCATCCAGTTTGTTTTGGACCTGAAGGTATTCCAACGCTTTTGCTTTGGCGTCTTTGACCAGCCTCTCTGGGGCTGCAAGATCATCTATTGCCATGACCCCAGGCTTTTTACGCACCTGAACACGCTCAAACATACCGCGACCAATGCGTTCAGCCATTTCATCAATGATGGCCTTTTCGTAGACTTCATCGGATGGCAATATGTCTTCCAAGGCTGCTTTGGCTTTGGCCACTGCTTCCTTTTCAGACTTGGCATCTCCAACCAAGTTCTCAAGACGCCTGGTTAGCATCCCAGTCTTACCAAGCTCTTTACTGACTGGTGATATTTCACCACGTTTGGTTAGCCTAATAAGACCACCCTCTACTCCCCTGGCTTTGGCTGTAGCGCCAGCCTGACCCAAGCTATGGGCAGCCTCACCAACCGCTCTGGCTTTCTTGTATAGGGCTGCTGCCTTTCCAAGCGAGCCGGGAGAAGGGAGGACCGCAGCGGCTTCGATTGCTTTGGGAGTTTTTGCTGCCTTCAAACGAACCGGGAATACTTTAGCCCTACCACTATAAGGGGCATAATCAACTGGATGTTGAAATACTTTACCATCAACACCCCAGGCGCTTTCCACAATCCGCCGTTCAGGGTCAATAACTATTCCATAATGCCCTTCCATATCAGGCCATCGTACCCAATCACCTTGCTTTGCCTCACTCCACGGTATCTCTGTACCCTTACGGGGGTCCGATGTGGCCCCATCAATCCCTACAGGCTTCCAGTCAATATCATCGTAAGACTTTGCTCCCTTTAACTGAACTGATCGTAGCTCCGCATGGACAAAGCAATCGTACTTATAGCCTTTAGAAAGACCGCTACCAGGTATTGGTGGGAGGCGTTGAGTTTCGGCTAATTTAATCTGTGGGCGCTTTTCAAGGAACTCCTCTAAAGAGGTCTTCCCATAAAGAACATTAGCGTAATCCTCATCTGTAAGATGGAACCTGTCTTCCTCTAAAGCCCTGATAGGATTCTTATCCTTGGCATCATCGACCACCTTAATGCCAGCCAATTTGGTTGGTGGTCGTTGGCTTGGGTGTACCCCTTGGTCCCGCAAGGATTGCTCAAACCGTTTGGTCCAACCAGTCTTGAAATCGCCTTTATCGGCCCATTCGAGAAAATGGGGCAATAAATCATCGCCAATAATGCCCTTCATCTTGCCGACATGAATACCAAACTGGGCATCCAATAGGGCTGTCATCACTTCTACTTCTTCTGCCTTACTGAAGTCACCAATAGAAGCCTTGTGAATCAACTCATCATGACGCAACATCTCATTCAGCGTCTGTTTAATAGAATCACTCAGGATTTTAGAAGCTGAAACCTCTCCCTTCTTCAGCTTTGTGGAGAGTTTCTTGACCAATGCGCTGATGGCAGCACCACGGTCAGCTTCATCCATGATTGTGGCTGCTTTGTTTAGGATGTCATCCACAACACGGGCATCACGAAACACATCCATCAATACGTTTTCAACAAACTGTTCATGAATAAGTGTGTCGTACCCTTTACCACCAACACCCAAACGAACACGCTCTAAAGCCATGGCCAAATCTTTGGCTCCAACCTTTTGCACCAATTGGCGCATCGCCCCTACACGGGTACGCAATGCCTGGGCCATGACAATTGCTTCGGCGTGGAACCGGGCCTGATGGCCCTTCAGTTCCAAATAAGCTGCCTTAACTTCAGCAATGTTCTTTACAATCGCGTCCTTCTGCTCAACGCTACCCGTCATCTTGGCTTTCAGGTTGAACAATGCCTGACGAACCCTGTTGGCGTCGTCCGCAAGTTCTGCATTGAACTCAGCAGTAATCTCGCCAATCAATTCTTCAACAGCCCCTTGTGGGCGCTGCACAAGGTGTGGGTTTTCTTTGGCAAACCTTACCCCTGCTTCGTATTCGTCAAACGCCTCAAAGATAACGTTTTCAATGGTATAACTGGGCTTCAACCAGCCTTCGTACAACGCCTTTTGTTTCTTTGCTTGCTTCAGCCTAGCTTTGGCTACCAACAACTCATCGCCCGTTGCCGATCTAACAATGGACTCCAGCCGATTGACCTCACTGGTTACACCATTCAACTCTTTCTTGGCTTCTGCTTGCCGCAATTTGTATGTATCCGCAGCACGAGCAGCCATTCTATTGGATGATTGTGTCAGGCTTGCTTCCATAGATACAACGCGGCGATTGAATGCTTCAATTGCGTTCTGTGTTGTATGCCACTCTGCTGGAGCAACCTTCTTGGCAAAGACCCATTTGTCACGAAGCACGGGAACACTAAGCATTCCCCGACGAACAGCATACTGGCCAACCTCTGCTGATAGCTGATATTTACCCAGCAACGGTTGGTAGAAACGAGTACCAAACATTCTGGCCAATTTATCAAACGCCATCGCTGGAACAGCGGCAGCATGTGCTGTGGTTTCATATGCACTGACCGCAACGGTTTGAGCGCGATTTAACGTGGCACCTTCCATTGCCGCCTTTTTCAGCGCAGCGGGATTCATCGGCTTCAAGTAATCACTGGCCTTGCCAACGTGTGCAATCAATGGTTCTGGCATTACCTGCCGTACCTTCTGTGCAACAGCAGTGCCGGGGTAGTAAGTCTTTGTGCCAAATGGGATATGAACAGCAATCCGGCCCTTCTCTTTCATTAGGCCATTTTTAAGCCCATCGGCAAGCAGTGTTTGGCCATGGTACAGCAAGTCTCCCTGGCGTTTGTAGACTCGTGATTCTTTCTTGGCAATCGAAAGTTGCTTTTTTAAGTATTTACTAGCTGATTCGGGCGACGTTCCAAACTTGGCTGCTTCTGCTGCCAGGGTGGTCTTGGCTTCCTGTGCAACCTTCACCTTATTGCTTAGGTTTTTCGCTGTATAGTCAGCCATCAAATCGTCTAGTTCGCGTGCCGCCCGTGCTGCCTCATCTTGGGCTGCTTTTGCTGCCCTTGCGGGATTTGCAATGCCGCTCTCCAGGCGCTCTATTCGTTTACCGACTTCATCTATACGAATACCGGACAATTCGTTGGCGTCTTTGAACGTCTTCTTAAATACCTTGACCGCCTCTTTCTTTGCTGCTGGTTTGGCGTAAACAGCATCGACGACAATGCCAAGCATCTCGTCACTGTTCTTGCCCAACAGGTCTTGAGCGGCACCAGACATCTTCACAAGTGGCCTGGATACTTCTATTACCTTGTTGCTTTTGCTTACTGTCTTAACAGCACCGCCAGCGGGACCGGCAAACCACAACGGGTCAGCGGCAATCTCCATAGCAACACCAAGCCACTCACGACCAGCATCAGAAGCAAGCATGTCCCACACTATCTTTCTTGGGACGGGCACGGGCTTGCCAATAAATGAAACACCTGTTTGTGTTGATGCGATTTTGCGAGCAACATCAATGGGCACAACAGAGTTAAGAAAGTCCACACCCTTTGGGTATGGCATAGCAATTCCTTCTTCCCCAATCAGGTCTACCCACGGCAAACCTTTCTTGCCAGTATACATGGCCACTTGCTGCTTCATGGCCTTGTCATACAACTCACCCGTAGCAAATGCTTTATATATGTTTTCGCCAATCTGCTCAAACGGATCCTTTTCTCCTTCTGCAAGTTCAACGTCTTCAAAGTAAAACCCCAAAGCAGCAGCAGCAACCTTTCCAGCAGCCCATTGGGCAGCATCACCCATAGAAGACGCCGTAGTGGGTTCTTCACCCTCTACAGTTGGATCAGGCAAGAACGCTTCAGACTTATACGCGGCCAACCATGCAGCAGTTCTCGGTATGTCAAACGTATGCAGAACTGAAAATAAGGTGCCCAATGGCTCCGGTTCAGCAGCAGAATCCAACTCACTGGGAGGCATGAGTTCTCTGCCCGGATGGGTCTGTTCAGCAAGAAGGTACTTTGTGTGTATGTCCTTGGTTTCAGACATATATTTGGCACCAGTTGGTGACCAATGCGGAACATAAGAGGGACCAGCAGGAGTTTCCTTTGCTTGAATATCAGGGTAAAGGTCTTCTCCTGGTTTTCTCTTGTATACTTCCGGCCTTTCTGTGAGAGATTCAACCGGCTCAGTGGTGGGTGCTGGAAACAGTGTGTCTTCAGCCCGTGCTTGCTTCTCAGTGGGGGAAGGTGAATCAGTTGGAGCAAGGGGCGCAGCACTCTCTGGAGCAGGCTCAGAAGGCTGGGGGGCAATCTTTCGTGCTTGTTGTTCCGCTAGTTTCTGATAGAAACTTTTCTGTTCAGCTTCAGCCATTGGTCATCCCTTTCAGTGTGCTGTAACCTTCTTTATGGGCGGGGTGCTTTTGCCTGCCCCCCCCGTAGTCGATCCGCTTCGGCCTGAAACGTACCAGCCATTTCGGGTGTTGTTTTGGCTAGATTTTCCCAAAATTCAGGATCTTGAGATTCCGCCCTGACGGCTTCGTTTCTGGCAGCAGACTTGGCGGCAGATTCGGCAGCATCTGCTTCTCTAAGTAGTCGATCTTCTTCTGGTGTTCTAATTGCCGACCCGTATCCAAATGAACGCCGCGTTGCTTGCAACTCTTCAACAGAGCGGGGTTCAGGAACCTCTCCTTCAGTGCTTGCAGTTTTCCTTACGTTAGCAGCCAAGCCCGAACCAACAGTTGGTTCCACTGCTGCGGAGTCCGTACCTGTGTCTGGCTGATCAGACTCACCTGGCCTATCCAACCAATCGTCTGGTTGCCCTGGTGTTGCCCCTGTAATCGCTGACTGAAGTGTTTCCATATCCGCCGCATCAAGCGTTGTTCCTGCGGGTCGGGGGGGTGGTTTCGCAGTGGTCCCTTCAGGCAAATTAATGTCACTTCCCACAAGCGCACCGGAAGCATACTCAATAATTTTTTGCCGCCCAGCAAGGTTGGTGGCAAGGGTGGGTTTACCGTCTGGAAGTTCCGTGAAGTAAACATCACCAGAAAGAGGAAACTCGTACCTGTACGGGGGGTCACCAGGCTCAACGACCCACACCGAACCATCTTCGTTGGTGCCAAAAGATCCCGGTGTCTCTGCTGGTTCTACCCCTTCAACTCCTAGCCACGCATCAGGATCATCATAGTCAAGAGTGCCTAGGTCTCCCCTTTTGCCAAAAAGTATTTCATCTTCTTCACCAGCCCTGCCACCTCTACCGCCCCTGCCAATCAGTCTGCGAAGAATGCCATCACGCCCTTCTTTTGTGCCCAGACGTTGTTCCCTTCGAGTGGTTCCAATAGTGCTAATTCCTTCCTGTCGGGCTTTGATTTTTTCATCCTTTATCTGCCTTTCTTCTGCCAGCATTTCTGCGTAAAGAGAAGCATCTATAGTTGGATCTAAGGCCACTGGAAGCGCGGCAAGAAACGCCTCATAGTTCTTATCTTTCACTGCCCACTTATAAGCTTGCGGAACGGTTCTAAAACCCATTGCTTCAGCCCACTCTGGGACTCCTGGGATCTCCCAGAACTCATTCATTCTAGCAATGAGTTTATCTTCCACCTTACCGATGTCTTCTCTTTCTGCCTCCAGTCTTTCTCGTCGTGCCTTTGCATCTGTGGGCGTAGGCATTGAAGCGGCCAACTCAAGAAAACCACCAGGGCCACCCTCTGTTAGCTTGGTTATTCTGTCCCGTGCTGCGAAAGCGTCGGCCCACGCTTCTTTGGGAATTCCTACGGCGGAATGCCGCCCGGCAAGTTCTTGCATTTTAGTGAAAAAATCACCAGACTCAAGCACTTGCTTTGCAGCCTCTTCTTCTTCTTTAGGATGGAAGGCACCAGACAGGGAGCCTCCCGCTATAATCTCATTAAGAAGGTCTGCTGATATAGATTGGATCTGTTGCTCTGTTAATTCACCACCTATTTTGCGATTTATGCCACGAGCATTCTCAGCGAACATCATATAAATTTTCTCTTCTGCATCCTTCACGGCAGCGACACGCCTATTTAAGACGGGTATTTCTGACGGGTTGTAAATTGAATTAATATTATGAAGGCTCTGTTTTACATGGTCACCCAACGCGATTTTATACACCTCCTCTGGTGGACGTCCCGCATCAAGTTGGCCGCGCACCGCTTCTGCTAGGTCTGCACCCCTGAGTGAAGATAGTTCTTTGTTAAGGTGTTCACTCGCTTTTTCATCTCCCTCCAGATAGATGGTATCAGCAGCGTGTTCTGACATCTTTTTGTTTATATCGGCTGTAAACTGAAGAACGGCGGGCCAAAGTTGCGCGTTCGCTCGGGCAAGATTTATTGCTGATTCAATAAGGGTGTTTGAAATACGGGCTTCTTCAGCCAGAATTACACCATAGGTAGACAAGCCTTGTTGTTGTAGCTTGACGTCCTGAACCTCTAGATTGTTGATCAACTGCGTATAGTTTAGTCTCAACTGAGCTATCTCAGATTCAGTCAGGGTGCTCTTGTCTATCGTATAGCGACCCTTTTCTTTTTCAGCTTGTTCTGCCATGGTTTTTCTCTCGTTGTTTTAACAATGTGAAAGGTGTGAAAGGCTAAACAGTCTATGAGGGAAGCCGTGGTAGGCTCTCTGTTTTCGCCTTTACCGCAGCCGCATCGGGCTTCATGCTAGCCTTTTCATAGGCCAATTGTTCCTTTCTGGCCGCGCCAACATCTTCTACCGTAGTCTCTGGTACACTTGCGCCAAACATCTTTCCAACACCAGCAATTGCTTGCTTCGTCTTCGCTGCTTTATGTTCAGCAATTGTTTCTTCTAGAGCCACCGCTTCCTTTCCAGTCTTTTCTATGTCCGTCACTTCCTTTTGGCGTATGTCTGATTCTGCAGCAAGAGCCTTTTGATGCTCTTCCCTCCTAAGTCGTCTCCTTTCTTCTTGTGCTTCAGGAGTACCCCCACCTATCCCGCGAACTTTGCCCGCTATACTGCCAAGCCCTGCCGCCATCGACGCAGCAACGTCTCCCTTCATACGCTTGAACACCTGCGTTTTCTCACCCAAACCGGCGGCAAGACCTTGCTTCATAAGAGCCAGTCGCTGCTTTCTATCTTTTTGTATTTTATCTGGAATAATCGCTTCAATTGTGCTCAAAGCGCCGGGAGCCGCGCCCGCTGCTGTCTTTGCTGCCTCCGCACCAACAGAGGCGGCAGCAGTGGCTGTTGCAGGATCAATCATCGTAAACTCCTCATCGGATTGCAAGAACCCAAAGTGCCCCACTTGGGGTAAGTAACTTTTCGTTGTGAACTCTATTGGATACTGGACCAATCTCTGCCCAAACAGAAGTCGTAATACTTCTATATCCCTTGCTTACATTTGTTTGCATGGCTTGTTTTGTAACATAAGGCCAGTATTCTTCATGGGCATACTGAGCATCGTCAAGGGCCGTCTGATCCGCCCTGGATCTGGCTAGTTTTGTATAAAGGGCTTGGTTTACTGCCCCATCAAACGTTACCCGAAAATCCCAAAACTGATTGTCAGTTGGGGCAAGCCCGTACCACCGATAGGTAGCATCGTGCCGAAAGTAGGCTTGAAATCCATACAACACAACAGAGGCGTCCCACGGCAGAAACACCTTGGAACAAAGGCTGCTATGAACCACACGCTTATCAGACGATGCAGCAGACCGGTCTGCATTCGACATTTGGGCAGCATACACAAAATCCCACGTATCAAAACCAGAGTAAAACCCAGCAGCAAAAGAACCAATCTTGGTTGTCCAAACAGGCAACGTATTAGAAAGGGCTTCACCATAATTGGTTCTATCCAAACCACCGTTTAAGATCTCAAGAGAATCTGGGGGATTTGCTGGAGCATACAGCCCCTCAGAATAAATTTCTTCTGAGTCTACCGTTGGGGAAGAGAGGCTCATTGAGCTAATGTTGGGCATTAAACCGCCAGTGGGATGTAGAAAAACCCGATTGTTCCGTGCTTTATAGTAACATCATCAAACCCAGAAGAAATTCTAGAGGCCCCACCTTCGCTTGCCGCTGCAACAATCGAAATCTTATTCAAGGTTCCAGCCTCTACCTTTTCAATCCATGCAATTGAAATGGTTTCTTCAATGTCTTCTCTATCAATCCCAAATGAAGGACCGGCAGCAGGGGTAAGGGGCGGTCGAAGGTTAATAAAGCGATTGTTACGGACTTGTTTATCGGCCACACCGTTGTGCTTGTAGAACAGATTGGCCCAAACCTGTTCCTCACCAGCATATGAGAATTCTCCAATTGTGACAGCACCCCACTCGCTCACCCGCAAAGAGCAATAAGCATATATAAAGCCATCATATGGAAGGACGTACCCGGAACCACCATTATCCAAAATATAACTAGTAAGTTCTGCCCAACCACCCGTTGAGGTTTGATCTGCTTCATCAAACGGATCGCTATAATCAAACACCTCCGCTGTTGTGTTGTCCAAAAAGTCGGCTGTGTGAATCAGTGACGGCAGTTGTGTTGAGCCAAGCGTGGCCCCACCCATAGTGGTGGCGTTGACATTGTTTACCACGCTCGCCACAGTGTTGTGCATGGACTCAACACCACCTCTTGTGACTACATCGCCAGAATCTGGGGGATCTACAGACATCTACTCTCCTACGGACTCATTAGGTTTCCACGAGGAAACCGAATAACCATCATTCTGCGACTACCAATACACACACCTTCGTCAAGTGCTGCATCTGCCGCTACTCCAGACGCAGTTGTTTCGTCCAAACCAATCTTAGAATCAGCATCAGCATCGTCTTCATTCTGTTGAAGGCTTGCTGGTTTTTGTCCAGCCGCTGCATAAACTGTATGAGTTCCGGCTGGAACCAACGCAATCCCAACAATCACAGGGGCAGCAGACTTGGCCCCAACGCCGGTTCCACGATTCTTTCCATCAACAGGAAGAACATATGGGCCGCAACCAGGCAAGTCTCCATCATCAATACGAATACGGATCTGGGTACGAATACGACCATCGTTGTTTGGAAAGAGTTCAACAATTCCTGTTGGATGTGTTGAATAGTTGGGATCCATAAGATCAGCACAAATCGAAACACGAACATATTGGAAACTAAACGCCACAAACAGTAGTTCAGCATACTTTGATGTCCACGTTACGGAAGTGTCATCAACCTTCAGTAGACCACGGTTGTATGCAATCTGATAGATCCCATCGTCTGGATCAAGCGTGGTCGCAGTAGTAGATGAGGTTGCTCCACGCACCTGGTTTGAGAGTAAAACCGGCTCAAAGTCATGATTAGACTGTGTAAGGGCCGACTTACCATTTCTCTCAACATGAACAACAGCATCAGGTTGTAACCCTGCCGCCGACCCAGCAGAAGACGCCAAGTCCTGTGTGTCAGTAAAGGCCGCGTTGGCCCACTGCCACCAAGTGGTTTCGTTGATCACTCTGGAGGCTTCTTGAAACTCATTGGCCAAAACATCTGGATCAACCACCTGCCCAGACTTGACCCCAAACGGCTTAAATAACATTAACCCTCCACATCCGAACCAGGGGATCTGCTCGCAGGACCAGAAAGATTGGCACCGTAAACATCAATATTGGCAATAGCCATTGCTTTATCTGATTCAAGATGAACCTTAAACACAGATGACGAAACAATATCTGTAGCAAGTCGCTGAGAAAACGGTCGTCGCTCACGATAAAGGCTTGTGTTGTATTCAGCAGAAGACCCAGATATTGTCCCGTAGTAGGCTATTTCTGTATCTTCTGGATGAGAACATAAAACACTTTCGGACGTAGTAGAAGTATCTGCATTCCACTCTGTATAGGTCTTTACTGTTGCAGACCCGCTTCCACGCTCTTCCATTGTAAGGACGATATCGGCGGTTCTTGTAGTCCCGTGCATCTTTGGGCCTATTTCAGAATATGAGCACCAGCCCGTTGTATACTCTGCCATGGGTTGGGTAACAGAGTAACCATCATAGCCGCGATTTAGTACCCAAATTGATTCTTGATCACCACGTTTTCCACCAACCAACACCATGCCAGAGGCACCAGCAATTTCGGCACACCGAACCGACAAAGACTTCTTTCTTCTCCACCCGCCAAGACGATAATCATAAACAAACTGCATGCCTGGAAGCTCTTCGTCTTCGACTGGTAAAGAGTAGATAACCTCACCATACGTCCGATCAACCCAACTGCTCCCCATTCTTGCTAAGGGACGGTTTACTTTCCGTAGCTTTTTGCGAATCGTTCCACCGATGTCTTCGACCTTTCCATCCGACGTACAACGCCAAAAGGAACCAGAACCATACCAAATAATACTGCCGTCTGGAACAGATTGCACAAGATTTGGACCAGCACAACCAACAGAGGCGTGGAGCGTTCCGAAGCTCCAAGAGGGATAGTCTCCCGAAACATAATGGGTAGCGTTTTCCTTAAAAATAAGGAGCATAGACCCCACATTGGCCGAAGAGTATGGGGCAACAATGCCGCCAGTGATTGCGCCTGTATCCGGGTACACGTCTCTCCAATGACTTCTCATACTACTTTCAGGAATGGGTCCGAACATTCCTGTCTGTTCAGACCACCAAATACGTGAAGGGTTTGCATCAGAACGCATTCTAAACAAACTGCCCGAAAAGAACTTCAAGAAGTAGAACGGATCAACAGTCCTGCGCTCTTCCCATGGCTCAACCAACTCCCCATCTGGGGTGTCATCAATCCACTCTATGGCTCTGTTGTTGGGGATTCTATATGAAATAAAGAAGTCTCCAAAATCACCCGCTGGAAGTCGAAACAGATTTCTAGTACGCAAAACATAACGAGCAACTGTTCCTGCTGGTCCAATAGCAAGGTTTTTAACCAAAAACCGCCTACTTAACGTCTCATATTTTGTCGCATCGTCAGCACTTCCTGTAGCAAACCGTATGTTTGCCTCACCACCAACATATGAGGAGGCTGAAATGGCCCCATCTGGACCCTCAAAAGCCACCTTGTATCGGTAACGACCACTATCTACTCCACCAACCATAACAGCCTCGTCATCAGCAAAACCTGACTCCAACGTACCGATCCGACCATGTACACTAAACCCAGCACCATTGGGGCGCGAACCACTTCGTGCCGGTCCCTCGACATCCGGTGGGGCGGGGCGTTGGCTAAACCCAAACGGGCGAATACGGCTTCCGTCCCAAACCCATGCAGAAGCACCATCACAGAAGGTAAAGTAGACACGGTTTCCAACTGACTCCATTTGTGGCGGGTAGCGCACAAACCCAGCAGGAACCACGCTTGTTTTTGTGTTGTCTCCACTCCACGAAAACTGCTGATCCAGACCTGGGTTGGATGTTCCATCTGCGCGAAGGCTTGGATCGAACCGAAAAACACCACTCTTGGTGATGATCAACAATTCAGGAACACCATCCTGAGCCTCCGAATACTTCATCGCCAAAACGCCAGCCTCAAGAGCCTCTGGTTGACCAGCCCCGCTTCCCTTTCCGGCCTTCCATTCGTCTGGAATCAACGGCATCAACCGAAGGCCGCTCTCCAAAAAACCCTTGTCTGTCAAAGACAGATTCATAATCTCGTCAGCAAACGTTCCGTCTGAAACAGGAGACTCAATAATGACCTTTCCTGCACCAATGGAACGACCAACATAATCAGGCCAAGTCATGGTTACGCCTCAGTGATGTCGTGTGGAGAAATACCATATCTTGGGAAAGAAGAAAGACCGTAGCCAAATGGACCATGTTCTGCGCCAGAAAAGGTATAGGCTCTTTTTAGTCGATCAAGCTCCATTGTATATGAAGTGTAATACAAAGACTTTCTTTTGGGATCCCCATCCCTGTCGCCCACCACATAAGAACACGCCAAAGAAATCAACGCCTCAAAACAGTCGGGCGGAATGCGTGGAACATCTGTGTCGTATTCCAGCACTTGTGGGCGTCGAACTGTTCGACACAGCATCACCTCTTCAGAAGTGGCTGACTTATCAAATCGAAGATGAAAGTGGCCATGGGATTCTTTCAATGGAAAGCGTTTGTCTACGGGGTCGTAATCACCACGATCATAGACGACGGTATCCGAAGCGTCGGTAATGCGCCAAAGATAGTAGATGTCATCAACCTCCACATCTCTAATGGCAGCGTTGTTGTTGGATGATGCTGGAGATTCAAGGTCATGACGCGCCCTGAAAATCCACTTCTCAATACCAGAGCGTTCATAGCTTTTTGTTTTGGTACTATCTCCGTACCCGTACACATAATCAATATGGGGTGTAGCAATCTTAATGTAGCTTTGGCCCCATACTGTCTCCACTTTTTCCGATGCTGGAGAAGGGGAAGAGATATAAAACGGCAACAACTCTCCTTCCTGGGTCATATCTAACTGAGGCAATCTGCCCCAAACATGACAAACCTTATAGCTAAACTTCCCTGCTGGACCGTAGGATGTTTGTTCAACAGGAACATCATCGTAACCCCATGCGTTTGTGCCCTTGGTTTGGTGGGTTGTTTCAGGAATAGAAGCAGAAGGTGTGTAGTGTGGTGAGTCTTGTTGGTAGAAATCGCCACGAGCATACTTGTCTGGGCTTCCTGTGTCTCTCCAGCCCACACCCAAACGCCATGCAGCAAGGCTTTCAGGATGCAACGACTCCAGTAGTTCCCGTGGATTCGTTTCTGGATTGCGAATCACGCTTCTGATTTTCTCCACGTCTGCTGGATATGGGTATTCATAAGTAAAAATACGACAGGACAGACCGGTATCGGTAGTGTTTAGCCAGGGCTTGTCCAATACAACATAATCCTCACTGCTAATCGCATTGTGGTGTACGTCGCGAACGCGCCGAATATAGTATGTGTCTCCCTTTTTGATTTCAATCCATCGGGCACGAAGCGTTCCATCAGTCGCAAGCCTCTTAACAACCGCCGAACGAACCATTACCAACGAATCGCTTGTATCCACAGCGAAAGTACCAGTGAACTCAACTTCCAGTTTGAACCGCCACTCTTCCCGAAACAATGCTTCCGGCGCATCTCTACGAAGCTGACGAAGCGCATAGTTGATGACCCGGTTGAGGCGAGCCTTACCGGTATCACCCCGCTCTGGGTAAGCAGTTTTGGTTCTGATTGCCTCACGAAGCGAATACAGATTCATTGTTCGTTCTCCATACAAGTAAGCCCCGGAAAGCATACCACTTTCCAGGGCCACTTACGGGTCAAGTGACCCTTGTGTTTAGAGTGTAGACCAAGGCTCCATAGGAGTAGGGGCCGAAACCCCATACTCTATTGGTGGCTATGGGATAGCCAGCCGGATTGCTCCGGTTGGTTCCACTGAGAAATCAATAGCTGCTGGGAAGGTTCCCATTACGGACTCTTCAACATCAGTAAAGTCAGTGTCATCAACTGCACCAGAGGCTGAAGCGCCCTTGGTGGTCGCATGAGCACCAGCGGCAACATCGGCACTGGTTGTGACTTTACAAAGCCCAGCACAACAGACCCAACCGTAGCTTCCACTTGCAATGGCGTTTTGTGAAACACCAGCAAGTTTCCCGGCAACAACAAAGTTGGCAGTCACTTCGGCTGCGCTACCATCAATAGCATTGCCCCACTCGACTACTTTGTAGGCAGCGATAGCGGCAGTGGCCTTCACCATGGTGTAAACCTGATAGCCATAGGTTGCATCAACATATGCACGCTTGGTTCCAACGGGTGCCAATTGGTACGTCGCCGTCTCCGATGGAGTGCTTAAATATACAATAGGTGCGATCATTTTATTCGCCCTCCGTTATACAGGATTAGAAGTACAACCGTTGACGAGCAGGTTGGGAACAGCCAATTGAACTTCGAGGATGATGTATCCAACATCAGCATCTTGGTTCGACGTTTCCAGGTGATCAGAAAACTTGGTCACTCGGAAGTCGTTATTGGCATTAACCCACCACTCACAACCGTTGGGGTTCAAAAGGTAGCAGTGACCAGTAGTGCTGGCATGCAACGAAGCATCCGTCATCCATCGGTTGGAATGGTATTGAATACCACCAGCAACATGAATGGTTGGGTGTGCGCGACCCTTGTTCAAGTCATCTACCGTATAGGTGATTGCCGCAGCATTTGAACCGCCAGGGTAAGACCGAACTTCATCACCAAGAGCCACATGGTTGGCGATAGAAAGGATTCCCAAAGAGATTCCTTCATCATCTTCTGCATATGAATCGGCAGTGATTTTTACTTCTTCAACCGTTTTCAGAAAGTCCGTTCCAATACCAGTATGTTCAACATATTGATTGAACCAGTTGTCCTCGTAATTGGTGGTGTCTTCAACACGGGTTTCGTTCAAGTAAGTACCAGCAGCAGCGGCTTGTGCAGTAGGCGTTGCGAACTGAAGGGCACCATTCTCGAAACCAGAACTGCTCAAACCAGTTGTGTTTCCGTTCAGGGTTCCCAAACCAGCCAAGGCGGTTTCGTTTCCAACATAAATCTGGCGACAGACTTGGTTTTTCAACCCCATCATTGCAGCCATGGTCATGTCTTGAATCCACATCTTGGCATCGGCACGATTGCTCATGCGGTCACGGTCGAAGTGAGGAAGAATGATTGGCTTGATGAACTTTGCCCAATCACCGGTCATGGCAGAAAGCGTCTCTTTCTTTGCCAGAGGAACGGAAATGTTGGTTCCGTTAATTTCGACCACATCACTGTGACCGCTCTTGACTCGAATGACTCGGACGTTTGTTCCACCGGAACGCTTTACACGTTGTCGGCTTTGCAGTCGATTGAGGAAAGGATCCCGCGTGTAAAAGGCATTTTGAGCCTTTTTTACAACGTCGGGTACTGTGCGTGTTGCATATTCAAGGAGTGCCATTTACGGCTCCATGTGAGAGTTGTGTTTAATCGACCCGTAAATCATCCAAGAGATGTGCGTGCCGGTCCCTAAGTTCATCCCAAGACATATCGTCAACGCTTCTTGTGGGTTGGCCAGTAGCCAACGCACCGTCTGCAATGATTCCTTGCCGTTTTGTTTGCACCACCGTTTCAGGGGGTGCAACCATCTTACCCATACCGGACCCTGTAAACCTATTCAAGTCCACACCGGTACGAAATGCCGCGAAACGATACGCCTCCTCCATTTTATCAATGAGAGTATCGCCACCATATTTGTTAAAAAACTTTGGATCTTCCAGCGCAACTGCAAACTCCTCTCGAAGCTGTTCTGGAATCTTGCCCATCTCAGGATGAAGCGCATCAAACGCCCTCCACGACACATCCACCATGTCGTTGGTCATGGTTGAAATGCGTTCATTCTGCTGGGTCACCTGAGCACCCAACTGCTTGAACCCTTCTTCGGCAGAAGAATCATCCAAACGTCCAATCAAATCACGAAAGTCAGCCTCTGCCGCCTCAAACCTTTGCTTGGATTCTTCAAATTGATTTCTTTCTACTTGGTGATGCTGACCATACACATTCAAGAACGATTTGAAATGCTCACGAGAATTCTCTGGCAACCAGCTATCGTCAATAGCGTTTAGATCAGAAAAATCCACACCGTCCCAAGAGGGTGGTTGGGCTTCTTCTATTTGTTCTTCAATCGTTACAACGTCTTCATCCGAAACAGCACGGGTATCATCTGTATACCCCTCTGTTTCAACATGATCTGCGCTTGTTTCAGCCTCTATTTCAGTAGATTCCGCCGTAAGGGAGTCCGCTTGGTCGTTCTCCAAGAGGCTCTGGTCCAGGCCCAGGTCCAGGCTCGGGCTCTCCGACAGATTCTGGTCCAGGTTCAAGGGCACTTGTGGTGATTGGGATTGTTCCGTTGATGATTCCATCTAATATCTCCGTCACATGGGCCGGGCTGGCCATGTCGTAAAGTCCGGGTGCGAACTGTTCTGCCACTTGAGCAAGAACAGATAAAACTTCAGGTGTAAGGGTTTCGGATGGCGCAGCCAGTAATCCTGCCTCTACCAACATGGCTGTAGCAGAAGCGATCACTTCGGGTGGTGCTTCTCCTTCTACCCCCATAATAGCCCCTTCCTCCATTGCTGGCGTTGGGGCGGCTTCAGTTATGGGTTCAGCTTCTGGGGCCAGTTCTTCCGGTGATGCGGCACCAAGACCAACACCATACCGTTGTTCAGCGAGATCAGAAACCTCTCGCGCTCGTGTAAGCACATGTTCTTCAAGCTCTTCAAGGGACATGTCTTCAGGGCGTTTCTGGGGCATTGCGTTCTGCGGCATCGCTTAACTCCTTCCATCTAGAATATTGTGTTGAACTCATTGATGTCGAGTCCATGATCTCTTTCTTTTCGATAAGGTCAGCAGCCCCTTCAATCCCTTCCGTGCGTGCAACACGGTCCATTTCTCGACCTTCTTCAATTCCCGCTTCGCGATAATTTCGATAATCTGCGCTGCTGTGATCGACCCGATTAAATCCTCTATCCCGTTCCCATCGTTCAATGTCTTTCCCTGATGTAAAACGAACACCGGCTTTTCTTTGGGCGGTGGATAAGAGTGTTGCTTCATACTTCTCCATTCCTTCAAAGATGGGTCCAACAATCGCAAACCTGCCGAACTTCTTTCGTTTGGCTATTCCGCCACACTGTGGGCATAGTTTATGATCATCCAAAGCTTCTTTGGGAAAATACACCTCCTCAAAAGAGAAGGTGCATTCTGAACAATTGAAATCAAAAATGGGCAACGTCTTCTTCCCCACCACCTTGAAGCAGTTCAGTGATGGCTTCCATAAGCTCATCAACCTGCTCAGGCGACACCTTAAAGTGTTCCACGATCCGAACGATTTTGCCCTTACCACTTGGTTCGTCAGAGGACTTTCCCGGTTCCTCGTCGTAGGTTGAACCATACTTTGGGCCGCTCATATGGGCATAAACTTCTTCCGCGAAATCATCATCGTGTGCCATTTTATCAATAAAATCATCCAAGGACATCCCATTAATTAGACCCTGTGGTGCTTCCAACGCCACATCGTCTTTCGCTTCCTCATCTCCTTCTGCCGCTTTCTCTGCAAGTTTTCTTAAACGCATTTTTATCCCTTCCGAATAATATGTAACTGGTTGTCAACTGACCCCGGTAACCCCACCAGGAAAAGGCATCATTGGAGCACCGGCTGGTGCGGGCACGCCCCCTCCCGCCTCCATCATTGCAGCCATTTGTTCTGCTTCTTCTGGTGTGGCTGGCATTCCCTCCATTCCTGGCATCGCTTCTGCTCCAGGCATTGCGGGCATGCCTTCCATTCCTGGCATCGCTTCTGGTTGCGGTGGGGGTGGAGGTGGTCCGATAATGGATGGACGGAAACCATACAGGTCTTGAAGTTCTTTCGCGATTTCTCGCCAATCAAGGTGTTCAGCAATGGGTGTTCCGGCAAGGGATTGAAGAAGCATGTTGAAGTTCTCTCTCCTTGCAATCTTATCTTCCATCAATGGGGAGAAGGGAAGCAAGCGAAACTTCGGCGTTTCATTCAAAACGTCATTGGCGAACGTTTCAAGGTCCACATCGGCTTGGGTTTCCATCCAGATGTGCTGAATGTCCAATCCAGAATGTTGTGGGTTTCTTAGCGCCCACTGGAACGTTTCCAGCATTTTCTTGAATAGGTTGGTCACAATACGGGTCACACGTCGTGACCGAATGTTGAGTCGTCCTTCGACGGCACCCCGCAACATATTGGCCTCGGCCGCTGTACGAATGTTTTTTACAGCCCCATGTTGATAGTCACCCATGCCAGGAACCCAACGAACATGATCGATATCAGCAACCAAGTGTTGGTTGAAGTCGAAGGTGGTGGGCATTTCGGGAGTAACATAGATCCTCTGGTCTATGGTGAGGTCGGGAGGCGCTTCCACCAAGGTGGGCTCCCAGGAACGAGAGTTCTTAAAACGCTCCCATTCCTCTTCAGACCGGAATAATCCTTTGTCAACAAGCATCCGTCGTGGAAGCCGTCCAACGATTTCCCGTCTGGCTGAAACAAGTTCGTTAATATCTCGTTGCGTTGTCGCGATCAGTGACACATCTGAAATGCCGCGAATGCGACCCACGCCATCATGGAATACCAACACTTCGTATGGCCTGCCATATGGAACGGGTGTTTCCATTAAGACCTGTTTTGTGTCTGGATGAATGTGGTAGACCTTCTGCTTTCGATAATCCCAGAACTCAACCAGGCTCACATACTCTTTCAGCCCAGAGTCTTTGAGTTTCTTGTCATCATCGTATGGCATACGCTGTTCGATAATGGTTCTGGGGTATGTGTCCGCTTTGATGCTTTTGGACGGACGGTCATACACGTTTGATTTGAATCGAGAAACAAGGTCGTCATGGTGAATAACAAATCGTTCAAAGGACCAGGCGGCGTCTTGAATGCGTTTGGCGTTGGGGTCAAAGAAGATCTCCCATGGCATTTTGACGCGACAAATGGGTCTACCCAACGTGGGTGACCAACTCACCTTGACCACGCCACCTTCATCAAACAACTCTGCGTGCAACACCAACTCTTGAATAACAGAATCCCAAGCATCTTCAGAAGCAAACCAGTTCAAAGCAGCAGCAATGCGGCGACCGGCAAAAGTATCGTCTTCCTTTGCTCCGGGTCGTTCATATGATCTCTGTCGTTGGTCCAACGCTTCTACTTGTGGAAGGTCCATGGCCAACGAGGAAACAATGGTATCCACAATGGGAAACACTTCATTTCGTTCTGCTGAGTATTTCTTTGCAGAATTTGTAGACGCAGAAAGACCATCGCCTTGCCAAAACGTACCGCGATAGTACGACATATTTCGTACAATCTCATCTGCACGATGCTTCTCAAACCACTCCTCAGTTTGGTTGACAATCCCAACCATGCGCTTGAGGTTCTTGGATGCTGCTGCGCCATCGTCGTTTTCAACATAGGAATTCATAGGTGCTCACCCCACCGGGAGTTTGATTTCTTGTAACTGCTGCGTTCTATCCTCTCTAACAGGCGACGGAACTCAACGTTTGGGTCTACCTTTTTGTTTTTTATCATTGGTCCAGAACCAACCTCTGCTCGCCAAGCCCACGCCGCAAGCGCAAATGCAGCAGCCAAGTCAAAGTGACCACCAGTGCTGTCACGGTTTAGCTTACTCCACTGTCCTCTGTAGTTCATCAACTGTCTGAGGGCGCGAACAGAGCGAATGCACACAGAGCCGTCAATAATAAGCTCTTGCAAATAACTCTCGGCCTGAGCCTTTGTTTTAAGGTTCGAGTACCATCCTGGGGCCCTTTGTTTTCCCGACCTGCCCGACGTGCTGCGAAAGTACACATTGTTGTACCCCATGGCCAATACATGGCTGACAACCGCTTCGCCTACACCATTGGCCTCAATGTAGACCCGTGCTCGATTGTATTTGTTGGCCAAATCCACAACTCTTTTGGCAACCCTGTGGGCTTCATCGTGTCCCAAATACTCTGCAACTTGGGCGCATTCGTTTACATCCATGCAAATAATGGCGGTCTTATCTCTTTTTGCCCATGAGCCAGCAGGGTCACACGCAATCACATATTTGTGTCGCGGCTTGGGTTCTTCCCATGACTCAAACTCGTTGAGTTCTCTCATGACCCCAGTTCCGCCATCAATGTCATTGAGCATTTTCAATAACTTTTCGTTTTCATAGACTGCGTCTCCAGCCAGTGCCCAACATTCCAGTTCGTTGATTGGATATTCTGCTTGAAACCTTGCGAGGTCATTGCGACACTTGGCCAGTCCAATGCGATTCATCCAATAGGCTTGTCCGGTTGTGATGGTTGGGTGGTTGTCCCAGTATTCCCGCACTTGTTGGGAGGGCTTCCACCCTGGATGCGGACTGAGGCTGTATTCATTTACCATTGTCCATGGAATGAACACCTTGAGCCATTTGGAGTCTGGGTCTTCTGCTTCCAGGCATACCTGATGCAACTCATCCCCATGGTATTTGGGTGTGCTTTCACCAATGACAAAACCACCATCATCCGAAACAGCATTCAAAGCAGATGTCCACGCTTCTGGCCCTGCCGTTTCCGACCAAGAACTAATCTCGGTAGCCAGCAATACTTGTACGGTATGACCACGCATTGGTTCTTCTGACTTCACCGACTCAATGAGAACACGGCTGTCCAGGTCTGGAAGTTCCAACGAGCGTTTCAATCCAGGTGTCTTTCTGGGCTGAATGGCAGGGTGCATGGTTTTGTGCGTTCTGATTGCAATGTTGGCCAACTGTTGTGCGGCCCCGCGCTTATGGGCAAGTATGCCAACCAGGCAACCTGATCGAAAACAGGCGTGCTGTGTGGCAAGCGCAGTGAAAAACGTACTGGAGCCTTCTTGTCGTGGCTTCACATGAACCAACCAACGCTTCTCCTGGTAGGCCCGCCAAACTGCTGCCGCCAATATCCGTTGGTGATCCCACAGTTTGAATGGAACCAATGCGCCGGATTTCGACCGAATCTTGGTTAATGGACAAAACTCTTCGGGTCGCCAGAAGTTTGGATTGTTGGGGTCAAGAATCAATGTGCCCCACCAAGCGGAATGCCAAACGGACCACGAGCAGTCACAGACAGGGCAATGCTTTCTTGTTTCATTTCTGGGTTGAGCACCTTGGAGCCATACCGTTGTTTGTCGGAGATGGTTTGTCGTGCTGCTGCCAGCAAGTCTTTGAGAACCTTTACGTCCTCTCCCTGGATGTTTCGGTTTACAAACGACACCATAAGAAGCTCAAGGTGTTTAATGACACCATCATAGGTATCCAAACCAATGCGCTCATCCAAGTTCAGCATGGGTGGGGCAACGACTTCAACTTCTTGTTCTTCTTTTTTTTGTCTAGCCATGAAAAGCCTCCATTACGGTTTCGACCGTTAAGCCGGAATCGGGCACCACTTCAAGCAGTGCATTGATGAATATACGGTTGTCTGACAGTTTGGCGATACCTCTCTGTATGGACGCATGTACAGCCTGACGAGAACAGCCCTCATCCAAACCAATAGATTCTAGGCGATCTCCATTGAGAAATCGTTCGATTCTTCTTGCTTGAATTTCGGGAAGTGTTTTGTAGAGCGCACCGCGAACACTGGAATCAAGTGTACCACCACAACCTGTGATGTCCCGATAAATGGGATTCCTGGCACAAAGCCACTCCATCAACTGGTCTATGGTAGAGTTGCCATTGGGAGAGAACACCAACTCTCTGTATTTGTATTCTCCACCACGAAGCATTGATTGTGTAATGGAACGCCTTATATACTCACCTACACTAACGTCTGCTTCAACAGCAGCATTTTTCAAGGAATGCCGAAACCGATCTGTTACCCATACATGGATCAATTCACTTTTCGGTTGAGCCATTCCGCATACACCATCCACACTGGAGACAACAACAATGCCTCGATTAAAAACAGAAGAACCAAAGAGCGACAAGCCTGCACGCAAGTATACACGAAAGGCTGCTGCACCCAAGACCGTTCCTACCGTAGAGAAAGCTGCAAAGCAAGAATCTCTCTCTATGGTCGTGAAGGGACCGGCTGGTGAAGTCACGCTCAAGTTCAAGTCCGTTCATTCACTTGAACGTGCTCGCACCCAGATTGTGGCCCGTGTTGCACGGGGGCAATCCGTGCCAAACATTCAGGCCGAAGACGGGCGATATGATTTCGCTGCTGGCTTGGTTGTCTTCACACCGAAAAGCTAGGGGTAGTTATGACTGAACCCGCCAAAGGACTAACAAAAGAAGAACGCGAAGAATTGGAAGAGGCTTACCGTCAGTTCTCAGCGCACATCAGCGCACAAGAGCACAAACTACATTCTGAAGCAGAAAGCGCAGCCGACGCAATGTTCGTGGTACCTCGGGGTGACGTCAAGTCCCTAGACCCAAAAGAACTGCGCGCACAATACGAAGAACTCCTAGAGAAAGAATTTGGGTCCGTCAAGGCTGGTCTTAAGGCAATGAAGCAGGAGGGAAGGCGCATCAAGGCCGACGCAAAAGCCATGCGAAAACCATTGAGAGATATAAGGAAAGGAAGAAGAGCGGCCGCAAAAATAGCACCACCAGTAAACATTACAGGGGCGGTTCCTTCAATGAGTGAAATCATGGACAAGAATGAAGACTTGCTTCCCGAAGATGAAAGCACCGATCTCGATAAGGAGTAATTATGGCATTGGAAATTGGAAAAAAACTAGCCGGTAAGGTTCGGGGCGGAATCCCAGCAAAGTCAGCCCCAGGCGCACTGCAAAGGGTGGCCCCCAAAGCCGCTGCTGCCCTACAAAAGACTGCCCCAAAAGCCACTGCTGCTGTTAGTGGTGCCGCTGGGAAGATCAGAGGAGCAGTTTCTGGGGCGGCACAAAAGGTTGAATCTCAGGGTGTTGCTGGTGCCGTTGGGAGTACCGTGAAAAATCTAAGGAGATAGTCAGTGGGCTTTGAATACCCAGCCAGGACTGTGTCGGACACCATGTCCAAGAAGGACAAGGAATCTGTTGGTAAGAAGATAGGTCACCTGATTCGGGAGGGTAAGCCTCCCAAGCAGGCTGCTGGTGCCGCATATGGAATGGAACGCGCCGGAAAGCTAACCAAAGAAGGCAAGTACAAGAAGTCCTAATCCCCTGCGGGTGGTGCCACTTTCAACAAGAAGACCTCTGCTTCGTCAGAGGCTTCTTTCATTTGGGCGGTGGCAAAGTCTCTTGCCTTGACAGCGGCAGTATGCAGTTCATGTAGATTCTTGAGAAGGTCTACCATAAACAGCATGTAATCATCTTTGGGTTTTCCATTTATGGTGAGTGCTGCTGCCGATGCTACGCCATCCATTTTGTACAGTGCAACAATGTTTCTGATTCCGTCCCACTCGATGGTGAGGCTGGTGCATTTGGGATGTGACGGTTCTTCGATGACCACCGATGCGGGTTGAAACAGTTGTTGTCCTTGAAACAGTTGCCTGATTCTCAGGGTTAGTTTGAAGCATCGAAGGGCTTCGGATGGGTAGTCAGTTTCCATGGGACATCACCAGTTCTGGTCGGGCGTTAGAGAGGAAGTCTTGAAAAAGCACAGCGGCTTTGTCGTTGATTTTGAAGAAGTATTTGAGGTTCCACAGGCTGATGCCAATGGATTCAAAGTATTCGATGTCGGCAATGAAGAATGGTTGTCCGAAGTTTCGTTTGGCAATGATGATGACCTCATGTCCTTCTGGTGCTTCTTCATGTGCTTTTTGCACCCACTTGTGAAATGCAGATGACGAGTGTGTAACCTTGCTGGGCTCCCAAACCTGGGTGTTTTTCAGTTCTGCGAACCAGGGAACCTCTTCAGTGAACATCAGGTCACCTCCCAAGTTCCAATGCGAGCCGTATGCCCCAGACATTGGGGTACGTCGAACTTCAAACCCAAACCATTTGGTCAGGGCTTTTGCGATGGTTCGTTCAAACTGTGCTCCCTTGTTTCGGGAGCGTTTTCCGGCTTTGACTCTGTTGGGGTTCTTTGCTGGCAAGTTCATACTCCAGTGAACGGATTACCCGTTGCAACTCTGCGACCTCCCCCAAGGCACTGTCTAGCTGAACCACTAAGTGTTGTGCATTCAACGGTCCAATGTCCAGACCCTGATCTATCTTTTCCCTGATTCTGTTTAGTCGGTTCATTTGCCCCACTGACCCATCCATTCCACGGCATCAATCTTGTCTTGTTTGTGTCTGCCATGGTGTTGTTGCCGGTAGACGTGTGGGATTGCTTTTTTGACCGCTTGTCTCATGTCTTTCAACTCCAAAAGAATGGATTCAATCTCTTTGAACGAAAAGAACATGCACTGTTGTGCGGGTTTGATCACAGATCCTCCACTTTGCTTTGCAGTAGGGTTCCCAGATCACTCATGGGTTGGGATGCCACAAGGTCTCGGAGCAATATGGCGATGGCTTCTATGGCTCCAGGCTCGTCTATTGGAGATAGTTTGTTCATGCCGATGCCATCAACGGCTACGGCAACCAATCTAAGGGCATCTGCCTGTGCTGCGATGGCGGCTGTTCGTTCTTGATACAGTTTAGGGCTTATTCGTTGCGATGTTGCACTCATACCAGTCCTCAAAGGCCACAAGGCCGTCTGTTTTTTCAATGATGAAGGCTATATTGGGCGCAGAAGGTGTGCGATTCCCATATACCCAAGAAGAGATGACAGAACGGGGCAAACCCCAAGCATTTGCTAGCTTTTGTAGGGAAAGCCCCGACTGTTTCCAGTAATCATGCAGTGTCATTTTGATTGCATGGTAGTTTGACAGATGTTGGAAGGGTTTCGTTCTCCATGGCAACGACCTTTACCCCCACCACGTCATTTGGTTTGGAGTAAAACGCCGCATAGTGGACGCAACCCTTGCCGGGTTCCACCAAGACCTCCTTTCCAGCGAAGATGTTCTTGAATGAGTCCAGGCTTACACGCAGATCAAAGAACAGAGAGGACGGCATTACATCCAAATCCTCTGGCATGGACTGAACGATCCCCAATAGTTGCTCCAGGCGTTGGATTGCTTCACCTTTTGTCACTTACAACCTCCCCATCTTGCAACACTTGGTTGAACCACTCGGTCATTAGCCGTGAATCTGTCCCATCCTCTGATGTGAGTTGAATGAACGGGTAGCCAGCGGTGTCGCTGAATCCGATAACAATCTCTGCCCGACTGGTTGGGTCTTGCATCACAACTCTTTGGACATAAAGGGTGTGATTTGTGCTCGCTTCGGACTTGCTAAAGAGGGCTATTGATAACCCAACCAAAACGACGAATAATGCCACCATATTTCGTCTACCTTTGGGTGTCATTTTGCACCTCACACTCATGTACAGGTCTGCACAGAACACCAGGCCTGTCATCACCGTGTACCAATTCCGTACCAACCACCAATTTGGTAGTGTTGTAGCCGGATACCACGTAGCTTTCGGCGCTATTCGCCTCTCTTGTTCTAGTGGCAGGCTTTATGATCACCCTCCACGGGTTCACAGCTACCTTCTTTCCGTCAATAGAAACAACTTCAATGGGGTCTTTGCACTCATTGCACCTCATTTTGCACTCTCCTTTGGTTGGTTTAGCAGCCCCTTCAATCGTTGTACTTCTCGCCGCAGGGCTAGATTGCGAGAACATAAAACCCCCACTCTTCCGACAACATCTCCACCAGGAACACCCTCCTGGTCTAGTAAAGAACTCACCTTTCCGATAATCACCAGCAACTCTTCACTTCTGACATCTACGTCTTCCATTTCTTCTCCCTCTTACACCACTATTAGTACACTCTCTGTATACAAGTCAAGCACTATCTCTAATACTCGTAAGAGAGCCTACGCTCCCCGCAGAGGTGGGGGAAGAATCCAATACCACTCCTGACACCGGTTCAGGTCTTACCCACCCTCAGAAGCCAGTAGAGAGTCAGCAATCATAAAAGACCAGAGTGGTTGGCAATCAGTAGAACCAGGAGGGGAGGATTTGTCTGGGACTATAATAGCCTAGCTCTTATTGGTGCTAGAACTACTCTTAATAGAGCTAGTAATTACTAATAAAAAACCCTCTAGGTTTTTTTTAATTATAATTCTAATTATTACTTAGCTCTTATTGTACTAACTACACTAGTCTAGTGTTTATACTAGTAACTATAATAATTAATTACTATAATTGCAAGTAGTGTGCCAGGTGTATCACAACCCTCGTGGACAGAAGTAATTGTGGCTTCATTTCGTCAACCTACTGTGCTCCCTTCACTCACTTTGTTCGTTGCAGGTCCGCGCCTTCAGTTGACTACAACTTCACCACCAAACAAAATCCAGTTACGAGGGTTGTGGAAAACTGTGTGTAATCCAGTAATTGCCCCGGCAAATTGATACCCATAATGAACAATACTATTGCGGTTATCAATAGGGTATTGATAAACCGCCAGCCTATCAGCAAAAGCAAATGGCCAATAGTGACGAGTAGGATAATTTTTAAGGAGGGGTGTATTATAAAGTCTAGTAGGGCCACTGGGGGGGGATAGGGGGCCGGCCACCCACCCAGGTAGGGAGGGGGTATGGTATGGCATAGGATGGTATCCCTACCCTTGACCTGTATATGGTATGGCTTCCCATCCGATGGTATCCCTTACATTGGCTTGGTTGTTGCATGGTTTGGAACTGGCAATAGTGGCACGGGAATTGCTCGGGTAAGGGTAGGCAAGGTCTACCGAGAGACACTTCTCACTGCCCCTCTCCTCATCCCATTACTCACCTTGCTCTATCCAACCCTTGCATACCTGGTGTCAGTCCTGGGCCTACTCTGGGTCCATACCGGTAACCATTGTTCACGGTGTTACCTGTTTTACTGGTATCTGGCTTGCCCTGTGAGGCAGGGTAGTTGTTCACGTGGTGCATATAACGTATCGGCTTCTTACCCATGGTTGTAGGGTGCTTACCGTCCCATCTTGAATAGGGGATGGCAATACCGTTTGAAATTCTCAAGGGTGCCGGCTGGTATGTCGGTGAACGTTGGGACCAGGGTCGGGACCAGGCACAAAAAAACCCCGTACCGGTTAGGGTACGGGGCTAATGGTTAGGCTGGTTTGGTTAGTAGATGATGTCAATCAACCAGCATAGAAGCAAGGCGATAAACCAGATATGGGCAGTTATGCGCATCGGAACACCGACCCATTGACGGTAATGGTTTCGACCAGGATGGTAGTGGTTACTTCCTTCATTTGGATAGGAGCGTGCTTGCTCAATTCTGCGAACAATTCCACGCTCATAACCTCAATGGAACCCTCTGCTTTTGGTACTGGTTTGGCTTGCGCTTTTGGTGCCGGTTTGGTTTGGGGCGGCGAAATGCTATCGACGAATTGCCGTGTCATCTCGGCTTTGTCTGCTTCTGTTTCGACTGGTTTGGTATCCATACATTCGACCTGACGCTTCAGTCGTTTGACTTCAGCGGTTGCTGCTGGTTTGTCCAGCCCGTTTTGTTCTCTCAAATGACGTACGGTGGTATGCAATGCATGAATGTTTTCACCATTGTGCTTTGTGAGCCACTTGCCCCGTTTGAAATCTCGGCATTCAATCAGGAATTGCAGTGCATCGAAAGCTTGACCGGTTTGGGGCGCTGTTTCAACCTGTGCAACCTGTACCGCTTTCACCTTTGCCGGTTGCGTTTTGGCTTGCCTGCTATGTTCTTGGATAAACCCAGCAACATTATGCGCAGTGCCGCAGCGCTGGCAATGGTACAAGCCTGGAACAAGGGGACCAGTCCAGTCTATGAACCGTCCACCCTTCGCATTAGCTTTGCATGTTTCGCGCATAGCTGAAACATTCCCGCCACCCGCAACAAAGGTTGCCTGGTTTATTTTCCTGAAGCGTTTACTTTCATCCTTGCCAGCAAATTGGCATGAAGCCTTGCAGCTAATGGAAAAGGGATAAGCGCCTACGTTATATGTCTTGACTGTCATAATGACTCCATGTGTGTTCCCGCCTGATGTGAAAGGTGTGAAGGGTAGACGGCTCCCTGTCACGAGATGAACAATGGCATTATTGGGGCGTTTTGAGGGTATTGGTATACAGCATTTGACAATCTCTTTACAATACCCGCCTTGTTTGATGCGTTTGGATAGCCAGGCAAAAGGGTAATACCCGGAAGTTATGCTCAACCATACAATATCCGACGATAACACAGGTTGAAAGGGCATTCCTTTGCTGGGTCTCTTGGAGGGTATCCATAGCCCTAAGCTATTACCCCCACCTCACAAGCCAGCCTCGGGACATTTTGGGTTTGGATGGTATGGCTTGCCATTGCCCTTAATGTTTTACATTAGCCAACCTATTTGGTGAGCCAATAGCAAGTGATGTGTCATCGTCTTGACCGTCCAATGGTAAGGCATAGGTCATACCTTTAATGTATCGCTTGAACACCATGCATCGTTGGTACTGTAGATGTGTTCAGTATGCCAAGCAAGGTAAGCCCATGTCGTGGGTAGTATGGTGGGTATGGTCTGTTTGGTTGGGTAGTAGCTTGGTTGTTGGTAGAGACACGCGCACCAAACAAAAGCCCCCATGCTTTGCAGCATGAGGGCCTGGTTTGTTTTGAGTATGGTTACAATACCTTGCCCATACCTCGCTTGTTCCGGCGAATGATTACAACCGTGCGACCTTCCTTCTTTGCTGCATCCTTACGGATACGTGCTTCCTTGGCCGCTTCCTTTGCGCCTTGAACGTAGTGGGTATCCATACGATAGTTACCCACGTAAAGCAAGTCGAAGGTTGGGTTGTCATTATCCCAAGACTCTATGCATAGATGATACCAAGTTCCACCCTTCATGCCTTACCTCCTGTCTTGCCTTGAGGTACTTGGCCCAAGAATAGCGGACCACGTATACCACCATACACCTGGTGGTAGTGGCCCCTGTACCTTACGACAAGGTATCCTGAGCGTTGAATGGGCATGCGAGTGACCCATGTTACTTTGTCCGGTGCAAGGATTGTCAACGTGTTCATACCTCACCTCCAATGCTCTTGTTGAGAGATGCTTGTAGATTCCGGGCTACTTCACGACCCTTGGCAGTGAGTTCCCATCGACGATAAACGTCTGACGAAACTGGGTCAATGTCAACATCAATGGCGCTAACCAAGCCCTGCCGCTCCAAAGCAAGAGCCGTAACCAAGGCATGGTTGCTGCCCTCTTGGCTATGGTCAGAACCAAAGGAAAACCCCGGCAGCATGATGGCATAGGAATCTTCCTCAACCAAGAGAACATCAACTGGGGTTGATGTGCGCTCACAATAGAGCATGTCTACAAGGGCTGCGTAGGTTCCGGGTCTGGGTTTACCATGAAACTTATATGCAACCCACCTTTGTTGTGTTTCCCTTTCAACCCTATGCTTGGACAATTCTATAGGCAATGGACCGGAGATATACTCAGAGGCATTTGGACCATAGACCATAGCAAGAGATGGGCTGGCCCCCACCATACAGACACCAAGATCCCATAGCTTACCAGTCTCATCCTTATAGGGACCAAGGTAAATGCTATAGGTCCAGACGTTATGGTCCTTCCCATGGTTGTGTTTGTGTTCACACGTTGAAGGGTAGCCATAGTCCCAAGGACCACCAATGGTCCAACACAATGTGCATTGGTAACCAATGTCATTGTCCATCCAAATCATCTCACGGGGTTCCATGTAGGTATTCATGATGCCTCCAAAGCATTGCGGGTTAGTGTTTTAAGGTCTGTTATGCTTGTGACTGGTTGCCAATCAACCCAAACCTGGTCCTTGGGAATCATCCCGCAGAACGTCCATCCCAGCAGTGGATGGTGGACAATCCTGACGTTGTTTCCAGGCAACCCCCATCCATAGTCCCCCATGGTGGCTGGTTGTGCATCACCAAAGGCGAGGATGTGTCCCTGCATGTTGACCACTACATCAGTCACACAAGGTAAGCCCTTTATGGATTCAATGATGGTGCTTTGGTTCATATCTCCCACCCCCAATACGAAGGCATCGAACGAACATGTGAACGGGCGTTGGTGCGCTTCTCTACCCACGTTGGAGTGAATCCGTACTTCAGCTTGAAGGCTTCGATAAACACGCCTGCATCCCAATCCCAATCCAAGTATGCGAGGTGCTTACCTCGGTAGGAATGGCGGGTGATGTCGTGTTGAATGCCGAGGTCCACCAGCATCTTGTATGGTACTGCTATCCAAGCATGTCCTGGGTCTTGATAGACGATAAATGGTTTCATTGATTGTTTCATTGTCTTGCTCCATGTGCCTGAAAGAACCATCCCACAAGCGGCACCACTCATGGGATGGGTGTTGAATCTTATGTATGCAATGACCAGTGTGGTCCGCTTTGATTGTTGCCAACCTCTACAGCAAACACCTCTTGGCCCATGCCATGTAGAAGCAAACCACCATTCATATAGAAACGATAGTAAACATCACACGGTACGGAACCAAGCTGCTTCTTGGTGTCATGCTTTGGCCAACCATACCGGGTTGTAGTCAAAGCATTGTTGATGCCCAACTTACGCTTTGCCTCATACATATCAAGGCCTCTATGTGAATCACGCGGCATGCCTTCTGCCTCCTCACGTACCTTGGTGTGGCTAACGTAGCTATACCAAGCAACACTGAAACCACCAAAGGTTCCATCATCGCTCAACATGACCTGCGTAGATGGAACCATTGGCCCATCTACCAACTCATGCCCATCATTGGTATGGGTAATCGCCACATCATCACCCCATTGAGACAGCTTTGTAAGCTGACCATTGATGTCGGTAGCCATCTTCTCTGCAAGCTCTTGCCTGCCACCCATTGCCAAGCCAACCAAGAAACCAGCAACATTGCTAATCTTGGAAGCCCCCTTGTCAGTAAAGGTAATCCCCTTCCAATGGGATTGGTGCTTATCAACACTGTACCCACAGGTAATGTCTTCGAACACCTTCAATACGGAAGGTTGAATATCTTGTATTGCACTCATTGTCTTACTCCATTCCATGTGTCTGAAAGATGACCGGACCATGAGTGACACAAACCCCATGGTCCGGTTGTTTACTTAGTGTCTACATGCCCATAGAATGAGCACCATTATGAAGCAAAGCAAAGCTTCATGACGTAATAGCCACACCATGTCATACCCTTACAGCAGAGGGCTTGGTTGCTTGAACGGCGAGTACCTTTACAAGCTCACCACTGGCACGTTCCATGGCATCACGTTGGATGTCACTGAGCAGCTTAACCCCAGCGGCATCAGCACTATGGGCCATGCGTGTTGCTGCATTGACCACAGCCTGTAAGGTATCCTTCTCGGACTGTGCATCGTATGCCGTAAGCAAGTGCTCTACCTTGACTGCCTTGCCAGCAGCTTTGCCAAGCCGTTCAGCTACCACCTCAAACACATCCTTCACATTGGTATATGTCTCACCCCACAAAGGGATACCAAGCATGGGTGTTTCAGCAAGGATGCCCCATCGTTTGGCAAACTCTTCCATGACGGGCTGTGCCAATCTGACTTGCTTATTGAACAAGGTATCCATGCGTTCCATGGAACCCTTGTGAACGATACGAACACAAGCATCCTCATTGGATATGATAATCATGTTCAAACATGCGTTCCAAAACGCAACAGGACCAAACTTTACACTGCCCTTGCCAGCATCATTGGTCTTACCCCGCAAGCCAACCTTGAATACATCACCAGCAGCAAAGTCTTGGATGGTTGGTGGTGCATGGTAGGTTGCATCAAACTGGACCGATGTAGTGGCTGCATTGTATGTAGCCTCACCACGGTAGCCAAGACCAGCAACCGCATTGCCCATGCGTTCCATCACAAGGTCAGCATCAAAGGATGCATACTTGGGTGACACTGTTGCAAAGACACCACGTTCACCATCGTCATTGACCCTGGTTCGCAACTTGATACTATCCTTGCTGCGAGACAACACAGTGTTCATGATGGAGATACGTTCCTCCAATGGCAACGACATCAAGAACGTGAAGGCATTGGGGAATGCAGGACCACTCATGGTATGGGTTCCTGCCATGAAAGACTTCAAACCAGAAGCTTCCATGCCAATGACACCATTCGGTGTCCACAGTGCGCCATCGTCTTGGAAGTGCAAGTCAATGGAAGGCACCACTATGTCTTCACGTTGCTCTGAGCGTACAGCATCTTGGATGATACCCATACTCTCTTCTGCATATGGTTGGTCTTCCCATTCACGACGACCCGTAGCCAACTTCTCAGTAGCCATGCCAATGGTTACCGTCCCAGCCTTGTATCCACCAGCAGTATGCAACTCACCAGATGATGTGCTGTGCATGGGGCGAACCAAACCCAGCTTGGCAAGCTGAGTGTCATCATCCATGATGCGTTGAGAGGCAATGTTGGATACCGTCCCTGGCCTAACAGTACGAAGACCATCCACCATCCAACGGTTTATGTTGGATACCGTCCCCCCAGCAGTGCGAAGACTATCCACCACGTCATTGGTAATGACCTCAACCGATGGGGCAGGAGCATCATCGGTTGGCTCTGCTTTGTATGTACCTTCCATGTCATACGACCTGTCGTCTTCCTGCATAGCCTTCGCTTCAGCCAGGGTAAGACCACTGTGTTTGTCATCATAAGCATCGGTGTATGTATACAACACATCCTCGATGAGCACATAGGCTCCATGACGACCATGCTTTTTCTTGTCGTTGTACATGGCTTCCATGAGCGCATCTTTGCTAAGGATAGACACAACCCCATTGGGATTGGTATAGGTGGCGTAGTTGGTTTCTTCTTGTTGGTTGTCCATTGTGGACTCCTTGTAATGGGTCAAAGGAATAACCATGGATACCGACCCAAGTATCCATGGCTTGTAAAGTAAGGTTTATCGTCTGCTCTTGAGGTAACCAGACAACTGACGTGCAGTGCTATGGCGGCTGGCATTGGGTGTGAGGTATTGTTCAGGTTCGCTTGGCTTGTGGCCAAAGACGGTTTCATTTATCTTGGCCAACCTGATAGAAGCATCACGCTCATATTGTGATAGTTCCATGGTGTTTGTGCATTGTACATATCCTCCACTCCAACATGGTTTATATGGTGTCATTGTCGTAGGCATCATTCACTCCAGGGTCTGTAAAGGAAACCATGGTTGCCGACCCGCTCACCCATGGTTTGTAATAGCGATTTAGTTTTCTTCCTTGCCAAACCTTCTGTCAAGGCCTTGGGATGCTGCATATGCGTTGGCCAATGGTGCAAAAGGTTCCCACCCTTTAAGGTTTGTGGGATCAAGGGTACGCATATGTCTCCATACTGTCTTTGCACATTCCCAAAGGCTTTCAATATAGTCATCCCCTTCATGTGGTCGTGTAGCAAGGCCCCTCTTCTCGCACTGTTCAACAAACCGCATCAATGCAAGATGCTTTCGTTGGTCACTTGTGATTGCTTTCATGACGCCCTCACGTAGCGAAGGATGTAATACTTGCTGTCGTGACCATAGATATACAACCCCTTTTCAGGGTCAATGCATAGGGCCACCTTGTTGTGTGGGGTTGCTCTTTCGTCATTGTCAGCATGGAAAACCAATCCATGTATTTGCTCCCATGTCGGTGCCTTTCGGCAAAGGTCAACGGCTTTCAGTCTTGCCACCTTCTGGACCATAGACCATAGCAAGGGACGGTTGCTCAAGGGGTAGTTTACTATCATTGGTACACCCATTATTCACTCCAGGGTCTGTAAGGTAAGCCATGGATGTCGACCCTCTCATCCAATGGCATTGCATATACGCGGGATCTTCTTTCTCCCCTTCGGGTTATTCCGCTGTCCCAAGGACAAAATAACCCCGAGGGTTTTCCGCTGTCAACATATTTTTTTTACGCCAATAAAATCAACCACTTAGCGACACCCGATTCGGGTTAGCGCGGAGGTAAAATCGGAGCGAATAGCCGACCGAATAGGTATGACCTAACCCCTTTGTTTATACCCATAGATGTTGGCGTACCCAACCCTATCCTTGAACCCCTGATACCATGCCCACATCTCCTCTGGGGTTTCGTCTGGATGCCATCGAAGGTGGGTGGAAGCATGCCCTCTGTATCGTTGGGGTAGCTTGCCATTGGACACATCATAGGCAACCATTTTCATAAGTTCAAGGTGGTGCTTGGGTACACCATTCCATAGCATGGGTCGCTTTGCATCCATGTTCATGGATACCTCACCCATAGTCACATCATCTTGCATGGTACTTACTGTCCTCCTTGGCATGCTCACCGCACAACCATTTGTTTCGCTTGGTGTATACAACTGCACGCTTAACGCAATCCTTGTGTTGGCATGTCTTTGGTTTCATCATCCCGTTGCTTCCCATAGTATTCTTCCAATGCCACTTACAATGTTGACTCCATGACCGACAACCATAGCTTGGTTGGCCACCGGTCAGGCACCGTGCCACCCAGTGACTGCCACTTGAGCAGCATAGAGACACGCGCGCGCCGTTTACTCACGCTCTGATTGGGGTCCAATAGTGCGCTTAGTTCGTTGCTTGCGTCTACATATCTTAGCACCAACGAGCCAGTCAGCTTGTCATACCAATGCACACCGTCTTGCTGTAGCTCTGGACGGGGTAGCCCCTTGCCCTCCATGTAATCACAGAACTCCAGCACCGTGACATACGTTTGGTTGCTGTCATACTGCGGGGACACATTCATGTAACCCTTAACCATTACTCACCTCCTTCATTCAACCACTTACGTGTGACCTCAGCCTTCTCTCGCTTCTTGCGCTTGTACTCAATCTTCCCTCGCTTCCTGCGCTCACGCCCACTGAGTGGCCGCTCAGAAACAAGGGCATCCCTTGCATCATAGAGAGCAATGGAACGCCACAGGAAATCACCAGCCGTAGTCTCCAAACCAATGGTCATTGCTCCGTCAATCGTGCCCTTCAACTCTTCATCAACAAGTTTCATTAGCTTGCATGCGGTGTCGAGGATTTCGTGAAGTTCACGCCGCTTCTCTTCACTGAGTCGCGGTAACTTGTGCCACTGGTTCCCTTGAAGGTGGCTATTATCTACCTCCTTAGTCATTGCCTCTTTCTCCTGGTTGGCTCGCGCTTCTTCTTCGTATGTTTGGATATTGTTTCCATACATGACCATCCCGTCGTCTATGATGTCGCTACCTATACCCATCATGCACCTCCCTTTGGTTTTGGAACCATTGGAACAATCTTGATTTCGATTTCATGAAGGGGTGCTCGACGCACCTCGTCAATCACCACATCGTCACTCCAGTCATGGGGTTTGTCGTCGTCTTTGACCACAAGCACCGTGCTTACTGAAACCCTGAAAGCCTTCATCACTCACCTCCTTTGGTTGGCTCGACCAGCATGATTCTTTCGCGTCCCTTTCCAGTCATGCTGAAGTTCTGGCATGGGCGATGGGTGGTGTGGTCAAGGTGCTGTCCCTCTACCGTTGGGGAATCCTCATCCAGTTCAGCGGATTGGTCATGCATGCTGTTGAGGTTTTCAACGAAACTGGGAGCGCATTCATGGAGTAGGTCAAGCAACAGGCTTGGGTCAGCTTCGCTGCTGATTGTAAATGATAGAAGATATTTCATCACTCACCTCCTTTGGTGTAACCAAAGATTTTGCTATCAATGAATACTGGCCTTGAGTCTTCAGCTAATTCATCAAATGCCTCGCACACGACCACTCCCTTTGCTTTGGCGACCGTTCTCCGCAGCATGTCCCAGTCGATGTCGTCCATGTCCCCGCCGTCCTCGGAAGCGATCAGGACGTGCTCGATGGCATTGAGTAGATCAGGTGCCGCGCAGATTAGGCGGCTGTTGGCATCGGCTATGGGCCTGTGTGGGTAGTTCACCCCACTGTCTTCTGGCCGCGCCAGCATCTCGCAGATGGGTGAGCCATCTACGGCTTGAATCTCGCAGGAGTTCTCGGCCCATGGTCCGGGCGTATGCTTAGTCATCACTCACCTCCCTTTGCTTGGTCGGGATGCACTGGGGTTAGACCAGACAGTCGGGCAGTAAGACCAACATGCTTTGATGTTGTCGCACTGCGAAACTCCCCCGATGCTGTGTAGTCATAGATGGTGTCGCCATCTGCAATGCAGAGTTGGTATGACCACAACTTCTTTCCATTGGTAGTAAGGCTTTTGGTAGCGGCTACTCTGCCCACTATCCATGCACGTACAACGTCTTCGTTTTTCATAACAATGTCCTCTCTCGCAGGGTTGTTCGTTGCCGGGTCGCGAGAATCACCCGACCTCAACAAGATAGCCCGACGCTAAGACTACTGTCAAGCCCCGATTTCTCCTTTCTTTTTTATGCGCGTAGAACCTGGCTTTTCAGTCGGTCCCGTTCTCGGCCCCGTCCGTTAGCGCGACGTTCGACACGTTCATTTTTAGTCCGCTCGCACGCTTCTTTATTGGCTTACCCTCAATCGGAAAACCGATACGCAACGACGACTTATTAAACCCGGTGATTGTTTCCATGGGTATGGTCCGTTCGTTCGCCTCAGTTAAAATCCGTGCGTACTGTTGGCGGAACAACAGGTCGATACTGGGATGGTCACGCCACTCAAGACTATACCCACGGTTCCACCAGGCAGGCAGTAGCCTTGCCAATAGTCTGCACCCCTGCTGGTAGATAGCCAACGATGCTTCCCTGGATATGATGGGAACCTTATGCTCCATAAGACCAGCCAACTCTATTAGTTCTGCTGCCTTGTCTGCCTCCAATGCCAATACCAAACTAACCAAGGTGGCATGGGTGACTGTTGGATGCCTTGTGTTGATGAGTTGTCTCTCTCCCCATTCGGGACAGATACCATGGGCATAGTCTTCCATGGTCTTATGGATATTCAATGCTGCACAATCCAGTATGCGCCCATTGACCAATGCTCTGACTATCTTGTGGTAGCGGCTGACACCTGACTCAACCAGTTGAACGGATGGGGAGATGGTAATGGTATCCATAAAGACACGCGCAACCTCATCTGCCCACTGTGCTCGCCCGTCATCACTCAGTTCATGACAACCAGGAATGCGAATGGATGCACGCTTGGGATGCAACCATACCTCACCATCCCGCATAAGGAATAGGTAGCTTGTCTGTGGGACTGCACCCAACACATGCCAGTACATACCAATCTGTACACGACCCGCACTATAGATGGTGCCACGCACCGGACCCTTGCGACGGGAGAAGATAAAGTATCCAATGAATGAGCATGGTTTGTCAGGATCAAACCTACCTTCGGACACAGCCTTGCCTATGTATATGTCACCAGGGGTTGCTGTACGGTTCCACTTCTCCACCCTGCGTAGGGCTGGACCCTCGTACATCAAACTGCCTTGCCGTAGTACGGAGTACCACTGGCGAGATAGACAAGTTCAATGAACTCGTCGTCCTCAAGAGCGAGAGACTCGCGCAGTTGAACGAGGATGATTTTGCTCGGACGCCTAGACCCCTTTTCATATTGGCTAATCACAGGTGGAGCGACACCAATAGCCATCGCTAACTCTGATTGGCTCATACCTGATCTGGATCTGTACTCTTTTATTTTCTGCTTAAAACGACGGTACGCCATCGTTGCACCATTTTTCATCTTGCACCTCGGGTTAACTCCATGCTAACAGATATAGTACCAACCAACAACAAGAAAGGAGTGCCATGAATCAACTTCCCCATAGCCCAGAAGCGGAGCGTGCCGTGCTGGGTGGGTTATTACTCACGCCGAAAAAGCTATTAGAAACCGCAGAGTTAATACAACCAAGTGATTTTTACTTCGACCAAAACGGTTTAGTGTTTCAGTTGATGTTGTCGATGGCGTCGGCAGATAAGCCGATTGAACTCGTGTCTGTTGTTGAGGAGATCTCAACACAGGGAAGCCCAGAAGATTACGGGGGGTACACCTATCTCGCATCGTTGTCGGACAACATTCCAAGCACTGAGAACATCCTCCACTACGCTGGAATCATTAAGGAAAAGGCCAAGCGCAGACAGTTGATCACCGCTGCTAAGGGCATTATTGACGAGGCGACACACGGAACACAGCCCGCTGAAGACTTGTTATCGTTGGCAGAGAAGAAGGTGTTCGATGTACGGGGCGACACAGCTAGACTCGCAGGAGTGCAGAGCCTGTTGGATGCCGCCAAGAAGCGCCGAATAGCGTGGAAGTCCATCGTTGCTGGCGACCGTTCCGAGTGTGTACCAACGGGGTTTGAAGACTTCGACAACCATTACGGTGGTTGGCCCAGAGGGTATGTGTCCTTCATCGGTGGGCGACCAGCACAAGGAAAGACGCTCGTTGCTGTCAGTATGATGATGCGTGCTGCTGAACTGGGTGTGCCACAAGGAATCATCTCCATCGAAATGCCCACTGGAAAACTGGTAGACCGCATGGCTTCTGCTTTGACTGGGCTGTCGGTGGCGAGAATCCATGAACGGGATGAGAAGACAGAGCAAGCGTTTGCCGATGCTGCCACCACACTGGAAGGTTACGACCTATACGTGGATGACGAAGCAAGTTCACTCACCGCAGTGGAATCCAGCATCAGACGGATGGCACGGCAGTACGGGTGCCAGGTGATTTGGATCGACTACTACCAGTTGATCCGTCCGCGTGCGCGCAAAGAGGAGAACCAGTCTGTTGGGCTGGACGACATCGGCAATACACTAAGAGAGATAGCGAAGCAAGAAGGGATAGCGATTGTATCCTTGCTTCAGTTCAATCAACAGGTAGATGAGAACAGGGTAGGCAAACGGAAGGGCATACCAGCACCCCGCATGTCTCGTGGAAGTGAAGGCGTGTACCTACATGCTGCTTTGTACTTCGGTATCTATCGCCAGTTCCATTACCATCCACCAGAGAAACCATCAGGTGGGGAGTATGACCAGACACGTTTGTCTCAGATGTACCAACCATTGGAATTGATTTGCCTTAAATCACGCGAGCGTGCGCCCAGAGATATCGGGATGTGGGTTCAACTCGAAACCCAACGATTGTTTGGCTCGCAAGACGAAGGGTTCAATGTTCCAGACTGGGGAGATGTCGTCAAATCAAGAGCCTATGGTCGGGCTTGAATGGTTCAAAGCCAACCAAGTCATCTGCTGTAATGGGTTGAACATCTGTGTATAGGGTAACTGTCTTGGCGTTCTCTATCTGTTTGCGGAACAACCATTCACGATGGACCTGGGTGAACTCACTGATGTCAGGCTTTGTGCCTCGCATCTTGCAAACCTTTTTGTAGAGACGAATGCCCCACTCAAGGTGCTTGGCGTAGGTTCCTCGTGCGTGCCCGAATAGATCTGTGGTCGTGTAGCGGAGTCGGATGTATCGGGGGAAGTCGGTGAGCCTTCGTCGCAAAATGCGGTTCCAAATGCGGGTTGAATTGTTCCGGCCACAACGACTGTCTCTGCTGCTTAGTCCTCGGTTTCTGCCGATTATCAGAGAGCGGACGGGTGGACTCTTGAACGAATTCATTTGACTCCTTAACCAGCCGCTATTAAAGTGATAAGACCACGGGAGGTTCTGTGGGGAAAAGAAGAACGATACGGCTCACTGGGGCCGAATACAGACAACGATTGAATCTAATTCAAATGGGCTATGGCATTAACTTATCAGAGTGGTGCCGTGCTGCCAATGTCAGCAACAGGTATCTATACCTCTGTTGGCAGGATGGACGTAGCCCAGGAGCGATTGTAACCAGACGGCTCTTGGCAGTTGTGGGCATGCCTTGGGAAGTCTTCTCTGGGGATGTTCCCAGAATCATTCATTGGATGAAAGCCCACGAAATGCAAGGAGAAGAGTAATGGAAGCGAAAACAAAACCTATTGATGGACGAAACTGGGAGTCCATCAAAGACAAGCTGACCCGCCCGTTCATGGATGAAGAAGTCTATTGGCGTCTGGACAGAGGCAACTCTATCCTTTGCTACGTCGATGCACGCTCTATCATGGAACGACTGGACAAGACGGTTGGTTCAGAGAACTGGCAATGCACCTACTTGGAAATGCCAAGTGGTCGCGTCATCTGCAAGCTGGGCATTCGCATCAACAAGGAATGGATTTGGAAAGAGGATGGGGCGGGCAATCCCTCCATGCACGGACAGAACGCAGAGTCCCATGCGGCCAAGGGCGGTCTGTCTAATGCGCTCAAGCGTGCAGCGGTTGTATGGGGATTGGCCCGGCACCTGTATGACCTTGGAGACACGAAGGTTCAAATGTCAAACACGCTTCCTGCTGATGCTCCCAAATGTCGCATTGTCAAAAACAAAGGGCAGTATGGTGTTGCGCCATCCCTCAGAGACATACAGTTCCACCTGTATTCCTATGATGAATTGGTACGGCACATTGAAGACCCAAGGGCCCGCAGGCTTCAGCGTCTTCACTGCATCATACGAAGAGAGGGAATGGAAGTACCGGAGTTTAAGGCAGCGTTCAGTGCAGCGTCTGCCAAGTGGATGAAGGGCCAACCCATTGAGCAAAGTGCAATCGACCACCCAACCAAGGCGTCGGATGACATGCTTAAAGTCTCTTCCCAACGATTGGCTGACTGGTCTGAACGTGGCGTAATCAACGACATGGTAGGCATCTATGTTGAATGGCTGTTGGGGGGTGAGTGATGGGAGTCACCGTTACCCACCGATACCCATGCACAGTGAACGTGATTGGTGTTGTGCAAAACGTAAGCAAACCGGAGGCGTCCAAAGGCTCTGGAATAAAGATTCGTTGCACAGTACACAACCAACATCGTCAGCATGAGAGATGGGATCTACATGTTCCGGTTCTGGCTTTTGGCAGGTCGGCAGAAGAGATCATCAAAGCAGCAGAAAGCAAAGAACTAATCCACATCCTTGGCCGCTTGGCAATGGTGAATGCAGCAGAGTCCATAGAGGGACCACGCCTGGAAGTCATTGCCCAAGTCGTTCTGTCATTGGATGAGTATTGCGACAACGAGGAGGCTACATCATGAAGTGGACACAAGTACAGGACAGCGTGTGGTTACCAGATATTGCAGCCATGGTGCGCGAAAGGCTTGAAAACCCTGGCCCATTGAAGGTAAAGCATGACCCAGCAGCCATTGGAAAACTTATCCTTCGCCAGTTGAAAGACCGGCGTACCGGTTCTGGTGGTCTACGTCTCAGCGCAGCAGGCAAGTGCTTGCGGGCATTGGCGTATGGCTACCACCACTGGGAGGAGAACGGACACGGTATAGATGCCGCTTCCATGCTGACATTCACAGTAGGAGACATCAGCGAACACATGCTGGTTGCCGCCACCCGTGAAGCGTTTGCATTGGAGGAAGGCATTGAGTTGCTCCATGCTGGTGAAGAACAAGAAGACGTGTATGTGGAAGTTCCACTCTCGCCATTCAAAACGCTACGGGTTCCAGGCCATCCAGACGGATGCCTCAAAGTTCCCAAGCGTATTGATGAGGCTGGTGCTGACATTGATGCTCTGTTCGAGTTGAAGTCCATGAGTGACTACGGGTTCAAGAAGTTCCGAACCAATGGTTTGGATTCAGACGATTCTTATTACTCACAAATCCAAGCATACATGTTGGCCAAAGAGCAGATGACGGGGCGTCCATTCAAATGGGCATACGTCATGGCGTTTGGAAAAACAGTTAGTGCAATGGACGCAGTAATGAGTGAAGAGACTGAACAATGGTGGCGACTATTCCCCATCGTAGGACAGTGGATCCCAGTGGACAAAGAGCATCAGGAATATCTGATGGATCGGTTCAAAGCGATCACCATGTCTTCTTCTGTGGAGGATTTCAAGCGTCCATACAAGCCAGTGTCAAAAGGCAAATACGAAGGCAAACTCAAGTTCCCATGTGACTATTGTAATTACTATCGCCACTGCTATCCTGGGGCAATCGAAGTGGCAGAACAAGCAAAATGGCTCCAATCAACAATAAAGGTGCGTTTATATGCACCAAAGGAAGAGAAGTGATCTCAATCAATCATGTAACAATCGTCGGTATCGTTGCCGGTGAAGTCTACAAAAACGAAAACAACACCAAGTTCAGGGTCAAGACATGGACCACGAACAATGGTCGTACATTCGATGTGTACCATGACGTTATCGTCTTTGGTAAGTCGGCCCAGTACCTACCACCATTGTCAGAAGGTGTGTGGGTACACGTTGAAGGCGAACTAAACCGTTCATCTTACGAGAAGAATGGCCAAAAAGTCTGGACAACCAACATTGTGTCCCGCAACGTGAAGGCGTCTGGTGAGCCTCAGAACCTTGGTAACCCCGACCAGGGTGCTCACAGTGGGGCATACCCTCCACCCAGTGATGGAGGCGGCTACAGACCACCTGCAAGCCATGGCGGACAGCAGCAGCAACCCCCGCAGCAGCAACAGCAACCCCCGCAGCAGCAACAGCAACAGCAACAGCCAACACAAGGACAACAAGGGAATGTGTCAAACAATCAGTATGGATTCTAATGACACGCTTGCACCAGTGCGAATGCTTCTCTTCTCAAGAGAGAACATTCTGCACAGTGTGTGTATGACCAAAACAGACAAAGACACAAGGGTACTAGTTGAACCCAGTGGAAAGGTCTGTGCTGTCGTGTTCTTGGATGGTGAGGAAATACTTTGGTGGAGAGCACCAGGGTACGACTTCGGCATCCACCAATAAAAAGCCCCCCCTACCTGAGTGCTTTGGTAAGGGGGGCATCTTTCCAACCAACCGGAAAGAAACTATGAATCAATCATACACGAGTTTAACAGGCACCGACGCTGATGGCGACGACGATCCAGCCGTTCCAGCCGTCGTTACACAAGCAAGGGCAATGGCCGCGCTAAACGCGATGCCTTGATTGAAATGATACGTCACCTTCCTTGAAGCTTGTGCTTTCAGGATTACAAAAGGATCGTCTGATCCAACTGTCGTGGACCCCGCAGCAAGATTGTAAAGCTTCACAAAGCTATTGGCGCTATTCCCTGTATTGTCAATCTGTACAGAAAAAAGCGTGGATGAAGATGCAGCAATAGCAGACGCAGAGTTGTTCGCAACTGTTTCAGTTGAAAAGTTCGCACCGAATCTGCCTGGGAGTACGGTTTTTGATAATGCCATTCTGAGCCTCTAATCAATAACGGTTGCAATGGCGACAAGAGCACCACCAGTAAGTATCGGCCCAGACGTGGTGCCCGCACCCTGACTTGCAGCCCATGTCACACAATTTGTCATAGTGATACCCTCGACAATGGTAACCACTTGGCGTTGCCCAGCCGCAACAGGAATCGCAATGTCGGGAGCAGTGGTTCCGTAAGTGGTAGCACCAAGGTCATAGATCTTAAAGTGTGCTATTTGCGAGTGCGTGTTGTTCAGATCTAATGCATAGATTGTTGCATTGGTTCCCGTGACATCACCATCGGGTGTATTGTTAACAACCGTTTGCTTAACCATTCGGCTGGTGATGTAGGCTTTGGTCGGAGTTGCGGTGATAGCCATTACTTCTTCTCCTCATCATCTGATGATGCAACGACCTTTTGGATTGGAACCGATGTTGTGTCTCCATCGGTGGGGATCTCTTTCAATCTCGCCAGAATGTCCGACATCTGATTTGCCAACAACTCTGCTTCAACTACCGCTGTGTCAACCTGGGTGGCATGCGCCACGGGCAACGACTCCACCACGTCTTCAGGAACTTGGGCGTCGTCTGCCAAAGCGGACGCAATGAGTACAATGCAAAATGATTTTGTCATGGTTGTTCCTTACTGTCTGGGGTGAATGCGACTAATCTCTTGGACGATTTGGACTGCCATTTGATTCGAGTCATCCAAAGCTTTTTCCAATGACGATACATTGTTCTCCAAAAGAGCGAGACGAGTGTGTGTCTCCACCACCATTGTAAACCCACCGATGACCGTAGCGGTCAGGACGGCAGTGAATACTTGATGAATCTTTTCTGAAAGTGACTTCATTTCGATACCTCAGACAATGCCCAGCCCGCACCAACAGTAACTGCGATCCCACCTAAAACCCCCATGGCTAAGTGCGTCTCGGTGCGCTGAAGCACGGGTATAGGCTGTCGAGCAACCGTCAACTCCGTCTCCAAGAACTCAATCCTGTATTGAGCAAGCTGAAGTTCGTAATGCTGTTCCGCAATAAGTAGTTTACTCGTCGAAAATAAGTGATCAGCATATTTCTCTGTCGCTAGTAAATCTGCAACGGTGGAAAGGGGAAGTGCTACCGCTTTGCAATCGACACTGACACCCGGCGCCAGTGAAATTGCCTCGGAGCACTCCCCAGGCACAGGCATAGGGGGTTCTGGTCGTAATGGCAAGTCGTTCGCAAACGATTGTGCCATCCAAAGCAAACCCCACATCATTTCCGTCTCCGCATGTTGATCAAGTTGGCCAATCCCTTACCCGGATCGGTGCTTTCCAACGCATCCTTTATCTCGCCTTGTTCTTCTTCTGCTTTCGCATCCACTACCGCATGGGCTGCTTTCACAACACCAGTCGGCTTGGGGGGTTCAGGCTTTTTGGATGCTTGCTTTTTCCGAAAGGCACCATTGATGGACTTCAGGGTTCCGAGAGCGACTATCAACAGCATAACAGCGGCTATGATGAGAGAATCAAGGTCGGCAAGTCTACCCATTACCACCCCGGAAAGCCGCAAGAGCCTTGACCGCAGAGTCGGACCCGATGTAGGTCACCGTCAACAAAACGAACTGTTCACCATCAATGAAACCCAAGGGAAGAGCCGCACAACCAACCAACCACGCTGTGATTCGTCGGTATGAAAGACGTTGATCCCCGAATAGTTTGTCTATGCCTTTTGAAATCATGTAACCTTTCCTCCGTTCGCCCAGTTTAACATGCCGATGGCCAATGCTTCTCCGATGCGCTCCAGCCCTTCATCGGTCAGAAGTTGTTTGTGCTCTGGTGTATCCATAAAAGCAGGCTCAAAACACATGCCTGATATGTTCGCAGGCCCCGAGAATATACCACGAATCGTGCCAAATACTCGTGACCATGTAGTCACCGATGCACCTTTCACCACAATGCGACGAAGCTCTGGACAGGCTTTGCCCAGCGTAGACCCCACGGTCTTGGCCAATCGTTTGCCACCAGCCGAACGGATATCGTAAAAAGTAGCTCCGTAGTTACCTCGCCCAGCATTCATATGACAGGCAACGTAAGCTACAGGCCCATCATTCTCATGAGCGAGTTCGTTCGCTCGGTAGTGACGCGCACTATACCAACCTTCTGAAAAGATATGGACTGTGTGACCGGCTTTCTCCAAGTAGTTCTTAGCCGCTTGGATATACTTGTCGGTCAGTTCGACCTCGTAGTCAACGTCACCGTCGTCATCGACATCATAGGCCGCACCCTTGTCGTCACGTCCTGGTTTGCCGACGTGCTGCCAATCGAAAATCGCAATCATGGGGCTGTGTCAGTAAACGTGTCGTTCTCTTCGTCGTAGAACCAAAACACTTCTTCCCCAGTGTCCGTGATTCGACAGGCTGGCTCGAAGACAAAAGCTTCATTTTCCACGACTCCATGCAAAGCCGGATCGAATGTTCCGTCGTTTTCAAAGTCGCAATTCCCCGTGGAAATTACTCGTTTGGTCGAAAGGTCGTATTTTACCTGCCTTTTCATAGCGTCTCCTGCCAGCCCAGCACAATGAGATAGGTGGAACAACTTGAATGATCACACCTGTATCGGATCTCCTTGTTCCCCCCGCACGGCATCCAAACGTTTTGATACCGGCTTTGCGATTGTGCGACAACCGCCCACCCGTGGGTGCTAGTGTCTAGAGGCAAGAAGTCGATCGGTCTGATCATTACCCCGTTAGCACTTCCGGCCGCAGAATAAGCCCATAAATTCAATTGTGACGCGGTGGCGGGAACCCGCGCCGAAGCATCCACCACGGTCCAAGAAGTGGCGTTCCCAGCGTCCAAGATCTTCATGTAGTTCGCGCCCGTTTCGTTATGCCAAACCGTCCGCTCCCTACCCGTTCCCGTTTGCAGAAAGTTTTGGATGTCGTTGTCAGCATGGTTGTAGACCCATCCAATCCGCCGCTTAGAAACGTCATAACCGGCGGGAAGGGTTGGCGAAGTGGCGCTGGTTGACAGTAGACCGCCCGTTCCAGAAGCACCCGACACGACCCACACTGAATACCATGTCGATCCCGCCTCGGTCCCCGTGTCGAGTTTGTTGATGCCTGTTCCGCCTGTGATGGCGACATTTTGAGTGGAAGTCAGTTCGATATTGTACGCATCAGCGGAATCACGCGCAACGCCAGTCCCGATTTGCACCGTCGAGACATCGACCCAGGACAGCGCAAAGCCATCTATGGCACCTTTTGTGAATCCGACTGCATGTGGGCGGGCAATGCCCCCAGGTATACGTGAACGTGACATGGGTTACTCGGGGATAGAAGAGAGTTCAATGATCTTATAGCGCCACTTGATCAGCATTTTGGTTCCAGTGGCAACAGTTGAACTGGTTGAACGAGAGCCTGCCATAAGAATCAAATGGAAGTTCTCACCATCGTTCATGGTGTAGTTGGAATTTCGAGCCGATGCTGCGATGTAGTCACCATCTGCATTTATTGAATGGTATCCAACATCACCTACTCGCTTCGCAACATAGGTGCAGGATGCAATGCTTCGAGTGGTATTCGCGTTGTTGTTCGTTGAGACGGCATTGCGGCAGAAGACTCCGCTTTGGTATTTGTCGGCCGGAACATTTGCAGCCAAACTACCAAACGCCTCTCTGTCATTCAGCGTTGTGTTCGTAGGATCACCAGCGCAGAAACCAAAGACAAAACATGCATCATCAAGAGCGTCCGTTGCTTCTCTGAACCATTCAATCAGAAGTATGAAGTTTGAATCGGTGGTAATCTGCGTACCCCGTTCCGTTTTCATCAGTCGATACCATGTATCACCATCAAACGTGGTTCCTCCAACGGGGCATTTGTCTGCATCACTAGGGTCTGGACCCGAAAACGTCAAGGTATGCACTGGTGGAACGGAAGTTGAAGTGGCCACAGAACTTGTGTTCGTACCAACGTTCAATGCTGTCCATGTACCATCTGAAAGATCAACACCCACCCACTGCTCATTGCTTGGATCCAAACCAATCTTTCCGTCCCAATGGGAACGTGTATTGGATATCTGGGTCCGTGCAATCGAACCCGGTACACGGGTGTTCCGACCCATTAGACATCGAGCCTGTTCGCGTAGCCGAAAACATTAACTTTATTGGCAGTGGTGGAAAAACCTTTGATCACCTTTGCGCCGTTCAGAATCAATCCAGGTAAAACCAAAACTGTTTCATCTGGTTGGATGACAGCCATGACGTGTTGATCTTCATCAGTGGTGCCAACCTCCAGAGTCAATGTTTCTGCCGTAGTGTTCACATTTGTGGCCCATACCCACACTTCGTCTATGTCAGTTGCGCCTGATACGGCTGTATGAATAGTTACCGCACCTGACGTTGCGTTGGTCGTCAATGAAATGGGCATACCGCTAGTGCTACCGCTTAGAAGTTGCTTACTGATTGTTGCCATGTTTGAATCCTACGAGAAAACTTGATGATGGAGAAGAGCGTCTACATCGTTTGCGGCAGTCCCACCACCACCACCAACGGTTGACATGTCAGCAGTAACATCCATGAGTTGGATGAGGTACCAGTTCGTACCGTCGTAGCACCACTGAGTCACATCGCCAGTGGCAGTCGTAATGTTTGTGCTTCCGCCCTTTAGAGTGGTGCTGGTCACATCGAATACGACTGCGGCAGTGGAGATAACCGTAATGATCTGCCCAGCCAAACCATCATCAAATGTCGTCAATGTCTGACCGCTTGCATGGGTCTTCCAGAGATTCCCGGCAGCTACTGATGGAGTGGTGTCAGATGAGCCGAATGTTCCGAATGTTCCCGATGTACCAGCAGCAGCGAAAGCGTTGTTAACGACTACATCTCCTGCAAACGACGTTCTCTTATCGCTATCCAGCCGCATTACTTCGGTGAGCGCACTGCCCGTGTGGGTTGAAAAGATCAGATCACCTTTGGTGTCGTCCGACGATCCGTCGTGACTGGCCTGAATCTGAGCCAACGCTACATCTGCGTGATCCTCAAAGATAATCTTGGACTCACAACCACCATCACTGTTCTCTGCTGTACTGTTTTTCAGCGTGACGTAGGGTGCTGTGCCTGACACCTGAAGCTGCGTGCCTGGGTTAATGTCTCCCATGCCGATTCGATTGTTGCTGGCATCAATACTCAACGTACCGGAGTCGATCTCTAGGTCATCAGCAGTGAGTGTGCCTACGAAGGTATTGTCATCCCATACACGGCTCATCATGCCCTCCAGTTGACTCGGATATTGGCTGTGCAAGTACCAGTATCCGTTTTAAGCACCACGTAGACTGTATCAGCTACGCTGTGGCCTGTATGAAAGTTTACATCGGCATCGACAAGAAAGATAACACCACCATCGGCTGCTGTTGTCGCCCCCACCTGAATGGTCTGCGTTGCTCCTGATGTTTGACCCGGTGTCAACGGGATGTCGCCTGCGGCATCTCGACAGAGGTACATGTTGATGGAAGCAGCACTGCTGATGCTATCAATACTCAATTCTACCGACTGCACATTGCCGTTATTCGGGAAGTTGGCTGACTCAGTCGCATTGGTTGAATCGGCTGTGCAAGCAAACACCGTTGCCGTTGCCGTGACTTCGGCTTGGTTGTGGTAGGAGAACCCCATCTTGGTGAAGCCTCCGAATCGTGCATTTGCCATGGGTGTCTCCTATTACCGTTTAATTTTTGGGGTAACTGTTTCGCGCATAAACTTCTCTTCCTCGAGACGGGCGGTTCGTGCGCGGGAGGTTTCCGCAGTCTGAAGCCCAACAAGGGTCCTTGCCCATCTTATCGTTTCTCCCGACCAATGTGTCTCTTCGAGGGGAGATTTTTCGTGCTGCAGTAACTTTTGATTGAGTTCGCCCAGACCGACAGGCGCATTCTCAAAGATGAGTGTCCATGCACCAGGAGGGATGTAGGGGTATGACCGTCGCGCCAAATCCTCTCTGTCGGCTTCCATGCCCTTTGCAACAGGGTCTCGAATCTCGCTGCTGCGCATCAGCTTAATCGGGAAGACAGCCTCAATCATATTCCCAATGAGCGGATGGACCTTTTTCGGATATTGACCAGCTGCCGCATCGCTCATGTATGCTGCCATCACCGCACTTGGTATGGGGGCGCGGGTCGGGTCAGCGACTTCTTCCAAGGGATTCAACCAGCGCACCGCAGTAACACCCTCGTCTTCCACAATGCCTGTCGCAGCTAACAGCTGGTGCCCAAGCAATATGTATGTAGCTGCCGCGCTGGCGATGTGACGGAACCCCGCATGGATTGCAGGCTCGGGTATAAAAAGCTCAGTGTAGGGATGGTCTTGACCTGCCAAGCTATAATAGTCGGCTACGGCTTTGTTTGCCAAGGAGCGTGGGATTGCAACTCCCCCACGGGTCCGCAAGTAGGCACGTCGATCTGACTTGTCGGGCAACGGCATCCGACCCTTTGCGGTCTTCAGGTCTTTTGCCCCCTCGGCAGCTTGACGAAGATAGAAGTTCAAGTCGTAAAGTCGTCCTTCTGTCAGCGGTGAGTAGTAGTTGGCAAAGACACCAGACAGTGCGATGTAGACATCATCGGGTACATTCTCCAGCCCGCCATACCCCTGCTCGAGGAACTTACGGTCTTCCGCAGATATCTGGTCGAAGGGACCATACATTTTGAGGTAGTGTTCCTTAATCTCGGGGTCCAAGTTCTCGAGGGGACCTACACCGTTCTCGATGAGGCCACGCAGCATCCAGTAGTTTGCCTGCCCTTCATCATCAAGAGCCTCTACATCGATGCCATACGGCTCCACCACATTCCCATATAGAATCTCGGTAAGGACTTCGGGTCCAGCATCGTGCATCCGCCGCAACACACCCATTCGATATGCTTGCCACGGGCTAAACATACTGTTGAACATCTGCATGTTGGCGTTCTTCTGGAATGCCCAGAAGGGAAGCATCAAAGAGACAATCCAACTTCTGTCCATCTTCGTCATGCTGCCAGCGTAATCGTAAAGTGCATCGATGGTTAAGCGTGCCGCGTCTCGCGGAGTGAACCCATGTTCCATCAAAGTAACCATGGCACCCAATCGCTCACGCTCTGCCCATGCCTCTGCAACCTCCGCACTCACCTGTAACCATTCGTTGCTGAACTCCTTGACCAATGCCTTCGAGCCGGGGTTGGCTTCTAAGAAGTTCTTGCCAGCAACCTCACCCGTCAATCGAACAACCCGTCCCAGTTGTGATGTATCGAACGAGGCGAAGATGCCTTCTTGCACAGCAATGTTCAAGATATCTTGGTAGCTGTAGACATGATCCCCCACGATAAAGGTCCCAGCCTTCCCCTCCAAGATGGGATTGACTTCGATGCGCCACTTGGATGCCCCCAGCATCCGACTTACAGCATTCGCGGCTTTGTCGCCGCCCTTCTGCAGCAACTTACGAAAGTCTTCTGCGCGTTGGGGTGTCATGCCGGGGACCTTCTGCAGTGCCCAGATACTTCGCGCTACTCCTGGTATTGCCATCATGTCTTGGAACAACACACGAGTCGTAGATGCGGCTGCGGCTTTGAAGCCCACAATCTGAGCCATCTGGGAAAAATGGTCCATTGTGTTCATGAAGAAGTAGCGTTGGCGAATGAAGAAAGCACCACGGGTCATACGAATCTTCATGAACCGATACCACAATCCAAAGTGGTTGCCCATGCGGGTTTCACTCTTCAACAAGTTCTCCCATGTCGACAGCTGCTCCGTACTGCGTGCCAATGCCTGCGCCAATGCTTTCCTGGCAGCTTCAGGGACATAGAAATCAACATCCAGTATAGCGGAGTTGCTGAAGTTGGGATTGAGTCCGTATCGTTTGAGTGCCGCTTGTACGGCAGGCCGCATGGCTTCTGGAACTTGACGACCCGATTCCCACTGCTTGAGTGCGTCCAACACCCGTTCATTGACACCGACACCCAGCCCGGTCCATATCTTACGCACTTCCCCCAAGTGGCCATACGAACCAAACAAGACAGCCACACGCTTCGCACCCTCTTCACCGTAAATGGTTGCAATGTCATCGAGCCAAGACTTGGCAAGGTCAGCACCCTCTGTTGCGGCTTTTTTCCCCCTGCGTTCAATCGCGCCTGCATGGTAGAGCAATGTCTCCAGTAGTGCCAGTTCATGGGAAGGTCGCAGTGGTCGGTTGTCTCCCTTGCCGGGTGCGCCCAAAGCACCGAATACGTCATCGAGGAGCTTCATGGAGCCGCCCGTATCGTCTTGATAGATAAACGACTTGGCTGCATCAATCGTGTCTGTCCACCCTTCATCTGTAAGGCGGTCTCTGAAGAGTGCGATTCTCCTACCTCGGTCGGGACCGGGTGCAGCTGCTCTTACCAACTCTTTTAGAAGCTTCCGTTTCTTGGGTCGCAGCGCGTCAAATCGATTCGATAACAACCGTGCCACCTCACCTGTGCTGTCAACTCCACTGGTGGTCACGGTACGTCCGTACTTGAAGCGGACCCGTTCACCACCCAAATACTTATAGAGCTTCTCCGCGTTGCGTTCGCTTACAATGGTAATGACCTCACCTGTCGCCTGGATGATGGGACGAACACCCGCAACAACATTCTTCCGCATGATGGGCATCAAGCCACGGAGAAACCTGCTGGCGTCACCCCCGAAGAATGTCGCAATGACACCTTGTGCCAGCTTATGTTTCACCTCTGGACCATTGGCGATTTGATGCAGACGGTCTACCATGGTCTCTTCTTGCACAGCTTCCTGGGATGTCCGCACAGCAAGTCTCGGCAAGGTGATGCTTGCGGCACCCCGTTCATCACGGAGCTGCTTGTCCAACACATGAAGATCCTCATCTGTCCATCGTGACTTGCCACGAACCGGCTCAGGGAACTCGATGAAGCCATCACGAGCCAATCGCTCCTTCAAGTCTTCTGCCGTTACGCGAAGCCCTCTCACCCGTCGAGCTTCTTCTGCCATATGAGTCAAGACACCTGGGCCCTTACCGGCAGAGGTTGCGATTTCCTCCTTGATGAAGTTGTAGATATCCTTCAGCGGCATCTCTTCAGGAGGCGCTTCACTAAGTAGCTCATCAAAAACTCGACGAACATCGTCCGTGAGGTTTACATCCAACGCACTTCCCGTGATGGTGCGGTAGATACCCACAAGCCAATCCTTCATCTGGTCGAATACCATGACCAATGACGGCTCTGGGGCCTTGCCCTCTCGAAGATAAAGCTCGAATGCACGGGCAAACTTCTCTTCGGCCTCTACAGTCCATTTGCCATCGACGACTTCGGCCCAGTCTTCTACAGTCTTCATGGCTTTCTCGCTCATCGCAGCGAGGTCGCGTCGGAAGATGTGGCCCAACTCATGAACGATGGAGCTAATGTCAGCCTTCTCGAATGCATAGATGATGGCTCTACCATCTCTCAAGAACTCAACTGCAGCCTTGGCCATGAGAACATCGTCGGCCCCCTGAGTTTGGTAGAGTCGCCCACCAGCAGCCATCGTCCCGGCAGGTGCCAACTCAGAAGGCTTGTACCCATGGGCCAACGCCAGGTCTGGGTAATCCACCAAGGCCCTACCAGGCGGGCGCTTACCATCTTTTAGGGCCTGCTTAACAAAGGCTCTGTGCGGGTCAGTGCCGTACCCAATGTAATCAGGCACGGTGATAAACGACTTGAACCCCGACTCATACGCATCAGAAACGGCTATCTTGCCGTAACCGTTGGCTGCCGCATACTGTACTATGCGAGGATCAAACTCGTGCTTGGTCCATGCATATGTGCCACCTTCAGGTACGAGATGTCGAGCATCCTCTGGCGCAGCGGCTTTCGATGTCAAGTCCAGTGTCTTACCGTACACATTGGTCTTAACAACACGAGGCCAGCGGTCTGGTTTGTAGAGGCGAATATCCCAGTCTTCGAGATAGGCTTCTCTCGGAATATCCTCGGCTTTGTTGACGGCTACCAAGTTGCCCGACTCTACATCGACGTAGGCCAGTTTGCTACGCCCTTTCTCAACAGCTTTGTTGATCGAACCTTGCAACTCAGTCAACATCTTCGGGTCATCGAAGACTTCCTCAAGCTCACCTGCTTCGTCTACCCAGCGACTAAGACTGACTTGACGATACCCAACAGCATTGGCAAAGGTAGCCGCCACTTCGGGTTGATCGGTAAAGTAGAACTGGTTGACGTGTAGCTTGCGACCGTACCGGTTAACAGCGACAGTGGGGTCAAACTGCTCAAACTGTCTCGTCGTACCATGCAGTAGTTCTGTAGCGGTAGCCTCGAACTCTGCCCGACTCATTCCCGCAGGTCCCAGCTTCTCTGCATCGCCGGTCTTCTGAAACAAGATGCGACCAGTCTCATCGAAGGTGCCACGGTTGAACTTGGACTTGATCTGGGTAGGGCTTAACAGGCCATATGTAGCCCTCCCCCCTTCGGTCATGCGAACGCTGTCGAATCCTGCAAGTCTGAGCAGGTCTACAACTGCCTGAGCGCCGTCTTTTCCCAGGTAGTCGGACGCATCCATCCATAAGTTGTGACGTTGGATGGTGGTTCCCGCTTCTTCCTGGGACATACCTCGCCGGATTATGTCTCGGAGGGCAAGAATCTCATTCTTACGCGCCTGAAGCGCAGACCGCCCCTCGAGTATCTTAATGCTCCGTAGCCGACGATTTGCCTGCTTGAGCACGGCATTCACAAAGTCGCTTGCGGTGACACCCTTGGGCAGTGCGTCTGCGTCAAAGGGGGCAACTGCCTTCGCCAACAGAGGCATCACAGCGCCGCCGCCGCCAGCCTCGTAGTCCCTGAGGTCTGCGTACTCCGATGCGAGCTTGGGGTCTTCGGCCACCCAAGTGAAAGGTGCGTCAAACTCGTCAAAATCCTTCGCAGTCCCGTGGTAAACAACCAACGGCTCACCGGCTTCATCGACTACCTTGGAGTTGCCAAACCACCGCTTGAAGTATGGACTCTCAACACCCATCTCGTCATAGAGACGACGAGCCTCGGGCACGTCGGCTGGGGTCTTGGCTCCAGCAGCAGCCGCATCCAGATCATCTGCTTTTTTGAGTAACTCGCCAGGTTCATCCCAGAAGTCAGCATCAACTATGTAGTCACGTAGATATTGCGGTCGGGGTTTGATTTGATCCGCATTAAGTGCAATGTACGAGTCGCCACCCTTCTCGAACTTGTTGGAGTAAACGATTCCGTCGAAACCCTTTGACTGCAACCACCGATTAACCAACTTGCTGTAGTCGTCCCCGCTCTCCGCTACCACATCAGCAAACAACTCACCCTCAAACTCAAGCGCGTCGGTATACCATGCCTCGACCTCTGCGCCGGTTACCTCGGGTAGTTCCCCGCGTTCTGCTTTTTCCATGATTCGATACATCACAGCATCAGGTCCCCACGTACCTCCCCTTCCTCGGCCAATCTCTTCGTCGAGACGTAGAAGCCGCTTGAACTTGACATAGAGAGGCATGACTACAGGTTCGCCCTTACCAATCGGTATGCCTTGTCGTGTGTCCTCTGCATCTTTTACAGTGATGCGCGTAGTCGCTGTCGCTTCAGTGCCTAAGTGTGCCCCAAAAGTAAATCGGTTTTGTGGGTCTGACATACGAAACGCAGCAATATTTGGGGTCCGTGTACCGTGGGACGCTTCAATGACTACAGAACCTTCTGGAAGCTCATCACCTGCTTTTATGACTGGAGCATCCCCAACCCACGATTTAAGCTCAAAGGGAATGCGTGGGCGTGACGGGGCTGCGGCGGCTGCGGAGGGCTTAGGTGGTGCTGCAGCCGGGACTTTAGGCGGTGTGAGTAAGATGATTTCACCCGTCTCACCGTCAGCGATGCCTCCCTTTCTTTTCGTTACGACGGCATCATACCCTTCTCGCCTTAGAGCCTCAGATAGTTCTTTTCCGGTCTTGCCCCCGAACCTTTTAGATAACTCTTTTTTGTACGACACGAGGGAAGCGTCGGTAACCTCAATAACGAGCGGATTGTCGATCTGAGTCTTTCCGGCAGTCCAACCCTCAGGAACAAAGCCCTCTGACTGACTTACGTAGTTTCCAGCAGGCTCGACATCCTGACCAAAACGAGAACCCATATATGGTGCGCGTTCAGGATTTTTAATGTAGTCAATGACCATCGGGTTACCGGTCTCAACAACGCCAGCAGCCGCGACTGCGGGGACCTCCTTTGCAAGATGTGGGTAGTCCTTCAAAACCTCTTCAGGAACAGTCTTGCCAGCACGAATAGCGTCTTTTACGAAAGCCTCATGTCCAGACTTAACTGTGTTGTCTCGCGCATATTGTGGGGCATAGTGCCACTCATCAGCCGATGTCCCGGCCCAAACGATTTCCTTGGCCGAAACCTCGATTTCGACAATCTTGGAACCGACATCGCCGTAACCATATGACCCGTGAAGTTCAGCATACGAACGGTCTAAAGCAACCCAGTCACCTGGCAAGATACCATCAGCCGGATCATCCGCAGAAATCGCTCGGTAGATTTTAACCTTCTCGTCGGGATCAATACCCGAAAGCCGACGAACAAGACCCGGTCTTTCGTAAGCAAAGTCTTGGCCATACATCCTCATTGCAGATGGCAAGTCATCCAAATCATCTGCGATTGCCGCAACATAACGACGGGAGTTTGCAACCTTGGGACCGATTTCTTCCCTATCAATAGACTTTTGCCACTCCGCCTTTGTCGTTTGATGGGCAGTAGCAGCCGCTGCTGCATCTACATCATCAGCTTTTGCTGTACGCTGAAATGCAATGTCGACGTCTTTGGTAACTGTGTCTTTGACTCGGCGGTAGTTCCTCGCCACATTAGGCTCGGCCTCGCGCCAAGCGGACCACAGTTTATCAATGTCTATGCCTGTTTTTTTGACGAATGCGCCAGAGACCTCTTTCATTGCTTCGCTAAATTGGAAAGGTTGGAATACAAACCCCTCCGCCGGATCTTGTTGAATCAACCAATCATAGTAAGACATCTTCGATGGCTTCATGTCATGATCTTGGAGGTACTGCTTCCATTGATCTCGACTAAGATTGAGTTCATTAAGGTGACGCTTCACCAATGAGTTGAGTACCCGCGACTTTTTGTCCGCCGTGGCGTACCAAATCAACGCATAGAATAACCCCTTTGCCTCATTTTCTGCGGCGCTCACGGCATCAATAGCCGCCTTCCGTTCTTTACTACCATCTGAACCGATGAGCTTTATCGCCTTATCGTAGTCTCCACCGGTAGCCTTCATCGCCTCGCGCACAGCCTCGAGGGCAGCGAAGGGATCCTCTACTATGCCTCTGGCAGGTCTTTCGGCGGTAGGTCCAAGCCCTCTTTGTCCAAGTGCAATATCTTCGTCCGGCTGTCGTACGCGGACCCGAAGATCAACTTCATGTCGTCTTCCCAACTCAACGAGTCGTCTGTTGGCTTCTTCGGTGTAGACTTCTGCCCACTCTTTTTTTGTGACTGTTTCACCGGCAGCTTCTTTCGTTTTTCTCCAGGCATTTGCTTTCCTCGTTGACGGCCCAAGAACATAAGATCCGAGACCCTTTTTCCATTCTTTGACTTTAGCGCCATCGGTGACGGTTTCGCCCCGCACTCTTTTGTGCGAACGAGCCAAATCACCCCAACCATTGGGGGCTTCTACTATTATAGTTGTACCATCAGGCCATACAACCCGCATCTCTCGACAATTGTAAGTTGCGGCATAACTAAGGTCGCCACCGCCCCCTGAAAACCAGGAGTAGTTTGGATGGTTGTGAGTAAACACAAGATTATCGGCTTTAGCTACAGCCTTATGTTCAGCGTCTGTATGCGGGACTGACTTCTTTGTTCCCCGCTTACGGAAGAACATGACATCATCGACCCACGCAACCATATACTCTATAGGCTGACCTGCGATGGCAGCATCGACAGCCCGTGGGTCCATCCCATGAATAATGGGGCCGACACGCAATTTGTGCTTCAGTGCCTTGTCGAGCGCATGAAGTTCTATGACACCGTCATCAACAAGTTTCGTTAGTACAGATTCAACGACGGTTAGGACATCGCGATGCGACTTGCCAATCTTCTTCCCGGCCTTGTCGACAACCTGCCACGCTTTTGGCATCTCGATTAGCCGACCGTCGTTCCGTAGTGTGTCACCGACCGTTGCAAGGACATCTCTGATTTCTTTGTTATCAATACCCTCGAGAGCTTTTCGATAGAGCGCACCGTCGAACTTGCCGGTGTTCTTATTGATAACCTTCACATTCGTGACGGAGTTCAGCGCCTTCAGAATCTCACGCCGGTTCTCAGTTACCTGACCCCATTCAGAATCACGGAGCGCCTCCAATGCATCCTCGATAGACTTGTGGACAGCTTTGACATTTGCTTCGCCCCGCTTCGTACCCGCACCAGCCACATGGAGCGCGAGGTCGCCCACACTCTCAAGAACATACCCATCCGGCAATGCTGTAATGGCTTGACCGACGACGTTGTCCGCTCGTTGTGCCATCTCTTTGGCCAAGGCTGGAGACTTGAACTTCGCAGCGTATGCGCTCGCGGTTTTGACCCCGGCAATGCGAGTATCCCACCATGTGTTTACGCTTTGCCCTGTTCGACGCGCCCAACTTCGAGCACGCGCATCAGCCAAGCGAGCCGTAAACTGCGCCTTGTCTTTGCTAATATTCATCACATCCTGAAGCTCATCAGCAAACCGGAGCGCCCTCGGACTGAGATCTGCCGGGACAGCCTTTCGACCCTTCAGCATAATCAAGGATGGGAGTAGCCGAGACTTACCAGCACTGGCTTCGTACAACGCTACTGCAGCAGCCGCTCGAGTTTCATTGCTGAGCCTGACTGCCTTTTCAGCACGGTCGATGAGTTCAAGTGGGTCGTCAAGTCGCAAGGCTGTGTCTTGGATGGGGGTGAGCTTCGCATGTAGCTGTTTGCGGAGACTCTTG